>FWPV01006602.1_pt1 | contig 21915 bp, 18 predicted proteins | sample 2228371 | NCBI WGS metagenome assembly FWPV01 (sample SAMEA103939776, study PRJEB20133) | metagenome | reverse complement strand
CGCCCTGATGGATGCCTGTGCGGCGCATGCATCCGCAATTGTGGAAGCTGTTTGCCTGCAGGAACGCCAGGGCAGGCTCGTTCCAACTGTGCACCCAGGCGCTGACCGTGTGCGCCGGGGTGAACTCGAACAGGTAGCGCAACTGCATCTCCAACACCGCCGAGCCGTAGCCGCGGCGCTGATAGGGCGGGGCGATCACCACCGTGACGCTCGGGCAGTGCGGGTCCCAGCCCCAATCGCACTCGGCATGACCGATTAGTGCCTGACCCTCCTTCAAGATGACCGCCATTGTGAAGCCCTCCCGATTATCCTGGAGTTGGGCGTAATACTCATCCACCTTGGCTTCGGAGAGGGGCGCCAGCTCGGGCAGCTTCCAACCGATGTAGCGCCTGCCCGTCAGCGCCGGGTGGTTCAGGTACTCGCGCAAGGCGGGCAGGTCAGAAGGTTCAAAGGGGCGCAGGCTCAGCGACTGCGATTCGAAGAGATTGTCCATAGGCATACTCCTCATTATGGTTGGAGGTTTGCTCGCCAATCAACCGTGCTATTGGATGCTTTGCTTGTTCCACCTGACCCCCTCTTATCCCCCTTCCCGCGCCGGGAAGGGGGAAGCGGCGAAGCCGAGGGGGATAGGTTTAACCTTATCATCTTAGCTTACCCTCGTATAACAAATTCTAGGTGAGAATACTTCTTAGCGAGAATACCATTGAGCCTCTGCAGGTTTAGTTTCGCGCTGCTCTACGAGCCTTGCTCAATCCAACCTACAACTGGTGTCAAATAAAACTCTGGATATCATACGTGTAACCGCCCGCCAGAGCGCGCTGCGCCTCCAGGTGGCGGCGCAGGTACTGTCCGCAGTTGCTGCCGATGCGGTTCTCCTCCACCTCGCCGATGCTGACGATCACCTGGTAGCCTTCCGCCCGCAGGTCCGAGATCAACCGATCGTCGTCTTCATCCCCCAGATCGGGGTTGATGTGCGAGCTGAGACGATGCTCTGCTGCCCGATGGGTGGGATTGAGCGGGGTGATCTTGATCAAGAATTTCTCCGGCGAAAAATAGCGGCGCAGCGCTTTGGCTTCCAGGGGCATGCCCTGCGCCAGGGCGAAATTCAGGGTGAGCTTGCGGTCGCCGGGCTGGTAAAAGCGCTCGCCGTACTCTGCCATCTGGGCGAAGCTCCACTTGCGCACCGGGATGATCTCATCCCGCAGGTTCTGGTCGGTGGTGTGGAGTGAGAACTGGAATTGAAAGTTGCCGTTGGGGTAGAGGGATTGCTTGATGTGGAGCAATTCTTCCAGGAACGCCTCGGCGCCGTGGGGGGCGATGGTGGAGATGGAGGGCATGAAACCCGGAGCGTGGTAGCGGCGCGGCAACTCTCTCAGCACCTCCAACACCGCCGGATTGAGGGCGGGTTCGCCCATGCGGGCGAACTGGATTTTGAACTGCCGGGAGGGGATGCGCCCATCCGGGAAGCGTTTCCGAACCAGAAAATCTATCTGCTCGAAGATCTCCTCGGCGCTCAATTTGCCGGCGTAGAAGCCGCCGGCGTCGCACATTTTGCAACGCACCGGGCAGCCGAACATGGTGGAAACCAGCAGCACCCATTTGCGCTCGATCGGCATCGGCGGCTGGAGGGCTTCGACGCACTCCACCAGGCGCTCCCCTCCATAATCAACGATATAGACGACGGCGATATCTTCTCTTCCGGTTGAAGCGACGACTTTCATCCTGACTCCTTGAGATATTGATAAATTTTCATGGCAGCCAACATCCCATCCCCCACGGCGATGGCGGTCTGGCGGTACATCCCACGGCAGACATCCCCCACGCGATAGAGCAACCCGCCGCGCTCCAGCGCCTGGAAATCCGGCAGACCGGAGAGCAACTCCAGGCGGGGGGTGCGCCCCAATGCCCCCAGCAGCCAGTCCACCTCGAACGATATCACCCCGCCGGGGTGTTCACACTCCAGGCGCAGGCGGTCATCCGCCAGGGGGATGATCCGGCTGAGGCGGGTCTCGGAATGATAGGCGATGCTGGCATCGGCAAACGCCCGCTCCCACAGCAACGGCAGGCATCTGACCTCCCGGCTGCGGTTGATGATGAGCACCTGATTGCGTTTTGCCAGGTTCAGGGCGTAATCGAAGGCGGCGTCTCCCGCGCCGACGATGGCGACCCGGGCGCCAGCCAGGTCGAGCAGGGGATGGACTTCATACAACACTCTTGAACGGACGGCTGGAGGCAAGAAAGCCTCCGGGAAGGTGAGCGCACGGGTGCCGCTGGCAAGCACCAGGATGCGCGCCCGGTACGCGCCCTCCATGGTGACGATATGGAAGGCTTCAGCATCACGCTCCAGGCGGATGGCGTTTTCGGGGGTGACGACGACGCCCGCCAGGGTGGCTTGGCGGATGAAACGCTCCACCAGCTCGCCTCCGGGTATGCCGCCGGGAAAACCGGGGTAATTCTCCACCAGGTTGGCGTTGTGCAACAGCCCGCCCACCCGCTCGCCTTCCAGCAGCAGGCAGGGGACGGCGTATCGCCGGAGCTGGAGGGCAACGGTCAAGCCCGCGGGTCCGGCGCCGATGACGGCAACCTGCGGCGCGCTCATTCCCCCGCCTCGCATGCCGCCAGCGCCTCGTCGCTGAGGAGCAGGGTGGCAAAACCATGGGCGAGGTTGAGCAGAGTCGCCTGGTGAAAACCGGCGTTATAGGTGGCGGTGCCGTCCACCAGGAAGAAGACCTCGAAGCCGCGCATGAACGCCGAGCGGGCGGTGGTCTCGCAGCACAGGTGGGTCATCACCCCGGCGATGAGCGTCTGACTCACCCCAGCCGTCTTTAATCGCGCCTCCAGGTCGGTGCCGTAGAAGGCGTCGTACTGGCTCTTGCTCAAGAGCGGGCTATCGCCCACATCCAGTTCTGGGGTAATCTGGCTCAGCGGGCTATCCGGTGAGATTAAATCGCGCCACCAGCGAGACATCATCCCGGCGTCCGGCTCGCGGTTGAGGTGGCGGGTGAAGATGACCGGGAGCCGGCGCTGGCGGTAAGCCTGAATCAGGGCGCGCAAGCCGGGGAGAATCGCCTGCGCGCTGGGGATGTAAGCGTGGCTGGAGGGGTCGAGGAAGTAATTTTGCATGTCCAGCACCAGCAGGGTAGAGCGGGCGGGTGTGAAGGGCAACTGGCGCGGGTGAAGCGTTTTCTGCGCCAGGCGACGCATGCGGTGTGCCTGGCGCCGGAGAGTCTCTGGGGAGAAATAAGGCTCTTTCACGCTACTCCAGACTATACCTGTGAATCGCTGCACAGTCCAGTGATAGGTATCCTCGATTTTCGGATGACTTTTGTCTATATTTTACTCAAAAGGAAGGACGTGGGTCGGGTTGATCGGTAATACTCTGACGATCGAATTGTAACTTCTTACACGTTGTTAACCTATCAGGATGCTATTATGAGCCGTTTGATGTATGCCCTGATGAACTTTTGACTGCAAGGATTTTATAGAAGATATATAACCGCTTTGGATCTGGTTTCCCGCTACCACCTATCGTTGCATCAGGACGCAAGTATTGATGAGCAACAGCCAATAAACTCAACATACGCCCCGACTGTTCATAATAATAGATAATCTGACTGTTTGTACAGTATGGTTCTCCTTCAGGAGGATTTGTTAGATGTGAATTTCGCTTCAAGAAAGGGATTACCTGACCAGTCTTTACTTTCTCAGCAATCCGATGACGGTTGAATTCTTGTCGTATAATATGATTGCTAACGTATTCAACAGGTAGTTGGTCAGGAGGCATAGGATGTATTCCTTGGAGTTACGTGAACAAATTGCTCGTTATATATCTTCTGAGATAAGCCTGGAAGATTTAGAAAACTGGTTGGTACAAAACTTGCCAAGGCTAGCAGTTGATCCACGATCGGACGATTCATCTTTGGCTGCCGCGGTGGACCTGTGTTTAGTTGAGTATAGCGCTGGATTGAGGACTGAGGAGAGTATCAAACGTTATTTGAGTGATGCGCTAGAAGAATTTAAAACCGTGTATATTAATCTTAATGATGCCTCAATCATTAGCAGCAGCTCACTTTCCAAGACTGAGCAATACACCGTTGCAGTAGGAACAAACGCCCTGCCTACCCAGTTCTGGCTAAAATCCGGTTATAACGTATCCGTAAGGGAATAGCTGTCAATTTAGTATCTTCGAGCCACACTTCAAACCAGTACAAGCCTTCATATTGGAATAAGAAATTAATTGTAATGATGATATTAGAGCCCCTCTCTTCGCCTTCAAAATGAACCGTGAAGTTGAGGGGTTCTTTTACTTCACCCGTGGGCAATTCAGGTTTTATGGTTAATGAGTTACGTCCACGAGCGGCTCCGGATTTTAATGATATGACTAAAGTTAGTTGATAAGTAAAACCCGGCATTTCGTCCGGAGCTTGAGGATCACTGACTGTGTGTGTGATAGTGTCGATGATCCTGATGAGAGATAATACCCCGCTTTTGTCCTCAATCACCTGTTGGCAAAAACAGGCGAGTTGAATATATGGACCTTGTTCATAAGGCATATCAGTTTCCTTTCGGGTATATTGAGCAAACTTTTATAAATCCGATTTTTCCCAGAATTATTAAAGCGAAACGCCTGGTCTGCCTATTTCTTAATCGATTAAATCATATTTGAGATTTGATGTTTTGGCAAGAAATCGGCGTAAATTCGTCTATCTACAATAGATTACTTGAAATAATCCTCCGGGTACGGCTCGACCATCTCCCCGTCCAGCGGGACCGCCGTGTTCAACACCGCCTCCCCCGGGTAGTAAAAAACGCCGTGCGAGCGCCCCAGGACGAAGCCGTCGTATTCTGAGTAAATATACCCATCGCCAACGGGACGCCCCCAGATATCGCGGATCTCCGCCACCGGCTGACCCCTGGTCACCGGGTCGCCGGATTCGAGCAGGTGCATCACCACGCCCGCCTTTTTGACCCGGGGGGTGGACAGACGCCGCACCGGGTAGCCCAGGTCCACCACCTTGATGCCCTCGATCGGCTCCATCTCGCCCTCGAGCATGCCCGCCCAGCGCATAACGTTACGCGTGCCCGCCGCTGCGGCGCGCACGATGGCGGGGTCGGGCATATGACCCGTACCCAGCTCGGCGGTGAACGCCGGTTTGCGCCCCAGGTAGAGCAGCGCGGCGGAAGTGGAGCGGTGCAGGTTCTCGTCAATCAGCTTTTTGGTGGGCATCTCACCGATGATGGTGTGCCCATAAGCGCGCAGCATCTCTTGTTGTTGGGCGAGCAGCTTCTCCGCCGCGGCTTTTGCCTCTCCCTTTTCGTCGGGGCGGTAGAGCACCCGGTCTTGAAAGGCGAAGGAGATGGAGTTGGTCCAGGCGTTATGGAAGTCAATCAGGTAATCGGCGCATTCGAGCATCACATCGAACAATCGTTTGTAAGTCTGTTCCAGTGGAGAAGGCGGGTCTTTGTCGGGGTCGTAGGGTTTGGGGGGCTTGCCGTCGGGCCACAGGCGGTTGGGGTCTTTCTCGTCGGGGTGGGGCTGGCGCAGCATCATGCGCAACCCGACCGGGTTGAGCGCCGGGATGGCGACGATCGTCCCACGCAGGCGCTCCACCAACTCCCGGTTGATGAGCTGGTGTAGCACCAGCGGTCCGGCGTGCTCCGGTCCGTGGATGCCGGCTGTGAGCCACAGGCATGGACCATCCTGCTTGCCGCTTGCCACCACCACCGGTAGGAATTCCTTTTGCCCGGTGGGGTGCAGGAAGGCTTTCCATCTGCCGTATTGAATCGTGCCGGGTACGATTTTGGCGTTCCCAATGGATTTTGGCATTGACATACGATTCTCCGATCTTTTTTGTGTTTCTAGGGGTAGATAATATATAATAATATGTGATGCCTGTTCAGTCCAACTGCCGGGCTGGCAGATTGTTGTTCCTTACCAAGCCTGATAGAACGCTGACAAAGCCAGAAAGGAGGTGCAGACGGGCATATTATACTTTGGCTGGAAGCCGGAGTTCGAATTTCCGGCATTGGTCTGACTGAATGATCCTGTGTGTAAGGAGGAGATAATCATGTCGAAAAGTAAGCATTTGCTGACCTGGGTCTCGTTGCTGGTGGCTGCGAGCATGATTCTGGCAGCCTGCGGCGGCGCTGCCACCCAGGCGCCACCTGAACAACCCACTCAGGCGCCGGTTGAACAACCCACCCAACCCCCGGCGGTGCAGCCTACCGCAGCGCCCACCCAACCCCCCGCAGCGCGTAAAGTGGTCACCTTGATCTGGACCCAGGAGTTCGATACCCTCAACCCGCTCTATACCAACATGTGGTTCGTCACCGTGCTCTTCCCGGTCTATGCCTGCCAGGCATGGTGGTTCGATGACGAGAACGCCCCGGTGCCAAACCTGGTGACGGAAATCCCTTCGCTGGACAATGGCGGCATCTCCGAGGACGGGCGCACCATCACCCTCAAATTGCGGGATGACATCGTCTGGTCGGACGGCACGCCCATCACCTCCGCCGACTTCAAGTTCACCTACGATATGCTCATGGCGGATCGCAACGCGGTTTCCTCCCGCTCCCCATACGACCTGATCGAGTCGTTCGAGACCCCCGATGAGCGCACTGTGGTGGTCACCTTCGGTCAACCCTACGCTCCCTGGCTCTCGTCGCTCTTCGCCGGCAGCGCGGGCATCAGCATCGTGCCCAAGCATATTTTGGAACCGGTGTTCGAGGCGGAGGGGACGATTGACACCGCTCCCTGGAACAAGAATCCAACCGTGGGCTGCGGTCCGTTTGTGTTAGAGGAATGGCAGTCGGGTAGCTTTGCCCGCTTTGTCGCCAACGATAAATTCTGGCTGGGACGCCCCAAGCTGGATGAGCTCTTCTTCCGCTTCGTGCCGGATGACGCCTCCATGATCGCCGCATTGGTGGCAGGCGATGGCGATGTGGGCACCTTCTTCGCCTACAGCGACCTGCCCCAACTGGAGGCGGCTGGCATCACCATCATGAACTCCTTCTCCGGCTACAACGAGGGCTGGTACATCAATATGCACCCCGAGAAGGGCAACCCGGCGCTGAAGGATGTGCGCGTACGCCAGGCGCTCGCCTACGCCTTCAACCGCCAGAAGCTGGTGCAAGACCTGTTGCTGGGTCGCACCAATGTGGCTGCCACCGATTGGGACAACACCCCCTTCGTGGATCCGAGCATCGAGCCTTATCCTTACGACCCAGAGAAGGCAAAGGCTTTGCTGGCGGAAGCCGGCTGGACCGATACCAACGGCGATGGCACCGTGGATAAGGATGGGGTGGAGCTGATCTTGAAGTACGGCACCACCAACCGCGAAGTGCGCCAGGATACCCAGGCGGTCGCCCAGCAAGACCTGGCGGCAGTGGGCATCGGCACCGATCTGCAAAGCTACGATGCCGACCTGTTCTTCGCCAGCTACGCCGAGAATGGTCCCTCCGCCAACTTCTCGCTGGACATCATCGAATACTCCGATTCGCCCAACTTCCCCGACCCCGATACCTCGGTCTGGCGCTGCGCCGAGATCCCTTCGGATGAGAGCCCCGCCGGCGTCAACACCACCGGTTTGTGCGATCCGGTGCTGGAGGACCTGTTCGTCCAGCAGGAGACCCAGGTGGACTTCGAAGAGCGCCAGCAGACTTTCTACAAAATCACCCGCCACATCTTCGACAACGCCTACTGGATTGGCTTGTGGCAGGACCCCGACCTGTTCGGTTTCAGCGACAGGATCACGGGAGTCAAGCTCTCCGGCGCCACCGCCTTCTATAACGTTGCCGAGTGGGATGTGACCAGGTAGTTGACGTGAATAGCTTAAGTTGGCGTGCAGGCGAGAGCCTGCACGCCAACCCCGGACAAGGCTGATGACTCGCTACATTATCCGCAGGTTGCTGCAGGCAATTCCGCTGCTCTTTCTGGTGAGCCTGGTGTTGTTCGTGCTGATGCAAAACATGGGCGACCCACTGGCGACGATGGGCGGGCGCAAGGTGACCCGCAAAGATGACCGCGAGCGCCTGGCGCGCCAGCTCGGTCTGGACAAGCCCGTCCTGGTGCAGTATGTGTACTGGCTGGTGGGCAACGATTGGACCAAAGCCGACCTGAATGGGGATGGCATCCCCGAGACGCCGGGGATGCGCAAAGGCGTGTTGCGCGGCGATTGGGGCATCTCCCTGGTCAACCGTCAGCCGGTGACCAAAGTGATTGCCGAGCGCCTGCCCAACACCCTGCTCTTGATGCTCACGGCGGAGGTGGTGGTGATCAGCGCCGCCCTGCTCATCGGCATCTACTCTGCCCTGCGCCAGTATTCGGTGGTGGATAACATCGTCACCGCCGCCACCTTCGTCTTCTATTCGATGCCGGTCTTCTTCTTCGCCTTATTGGCGATGTACATCTTCTCGGTGAACTTCCGCAAATGGGGCTTGCCCTACCTGCCCACGGTGGGCATGTTTGAGCCGGGCGCCGGGCAGACCGTCTCTCAGGTGGCGTGGCACATGGTGTTGCCGGTGGCGACCCTCTCTTTTGGCTTCATCGCCGGTTACAGCCGCTACATCCGCAGCGCCATGCTGGAAGCGCTGGGGCAGGATTACGTGCGCACCGCCAAAGCCAAAGGCTTGCCCCACCCCGAAGTGGTCTATGTCCACGCTCTGAAAAACGCCGCCCTGCCGATTGTGACCATCGTGGCGTTGGACTTGCCCTTCCTGCTGGGCGGCGCCATCGTCACCGAGCGCATCTTCGGCTGGCCCGGCATGGGGCGGCTCTTCCTGGATCACGTCTCCCGCTCGGATACGCCGGTGGTGATGGGCATCTTGATGATGATCGCCCTGGCGGTGATCATCTTCCAGATCATCGCCGATGTCACCTACGCCTGGTTAGACCCGAGAATCCGCTACAAGTAGCAGACAGCCATGAGCGAATCCACCTACCCACAACCCCGCACCGGCGTTGTCCAACTGGCTCTGGATGAGCTGGAAACGCCGCCGCTCAGCCTGGGACAGCTCACCTGGCGCCGCTTCCGCCGCCACCGTATGGCGATTTTCGGCTCTGTCGTCCTGTTCCTGATGGTGCTGTACTGCTTTGGGGGGATGATGGTGTTCAGCGAGGCGGACGCCAACCGCACCGAGACCGGGGCGCGCCTGCAGGCGCCCAGCCGCGAGCACCCCTTCGGCACCGACACCATCGGCAGGGACATCCTGGCGCGCACCATTTACGGCGGGCAAATCTCGCTCATCATCGGCATGACCGCCATGCTGGTGGAGCTGATCTTTGGCATCAGCATCGGCGCCCTGGCGGGCTATTTCGGCGGTCTGATTGACAGCATCACCATGCGCATCACCGAGGCGGTGCTCATCATCCCTCAGATATTCCTGTTGCTGGTGATGGCGAAGTATTTCGCCCAATCCATCCCCAATTACCAGTTCATGGGGCGCACTTTCAGCGGCAGCGTCCTGGTGATCATTTTCGTCATCGGCATCACAAGCTGGCCTTATCTGGCGCGCATCGTGCGCGCCCAGTTCCTCTCGGTGAAGGAGAACGATTTCATCCTGGCGGCGCGCGCCACAGGCGCCTCCACCCGCGATATCATCTTCCGCCACATCTTGCCCAACAGCTTCGCTCCTATCATCGTCTCCGCCACCCTGAGCGTGGCAGCGGCGATCACCCTGGAGGCGTACATCAGCTTCCTGGGGTTGGGCGTGCGCCCGCCCACCGCCACCTGGGGCAATATGCTCGAGGGCGCCTATAACTACATTGACACTGCCTGGTGGTTGTGGTTCTTCCCCGGGCTGTTCATCGCTCTGACCGTGCTGGCGATCAACTTCCTGGGCGACGGACTGCGCGACGCCCTCGACCCGCACAGCCGGGCAATCTGAACCAAGGATAACCCCGTTCATGGAATCTGAGCCTATTTTAGAGGTCAAAGATCTGTGCACCCGCTTTCACATCGCCGAAGGCACCGTCTACGCGGTGAATGGGGTCTCGTTCAGCCTCAACCACGGCGAGACCATCGCCGTGGTGGGCGAGAGCGGCTGCGGCAAGTCGGTGACGATGATGTCCATCATGCGCCTCATCCCCATCCCGCCCGGGGAAATTGCGCGGGGAGAGGCGCTCTTCCATGGCAACGACCTGTTCAAGCTGAGCGAAGCCGAGATGGAGCATATCCGGGGCAAGGAGATTGCCATGATCTTCCAGGACCCGATGACGGCGCTCAACCCGGTGCTGACCATCGGGCGCCAGTTGGGCGAGCCGCTGCGGGTGCACCTGGGTTTGAGTAAAGATGAAATCCGCCAGCGCTCGATTGAGCTGCTGGAGCAGGTGGGCATCCCCGACCCGGCGCGGCGCCTGGGCGATTACCCGCACCAGTTTTCCGGCGGGCAGCGTCAGCGGGCGATGATCGCCATGTCGCTGGCATGCTCGCCCTCCATCCTCATCGCCGACGAGCCGACCACCGCGCTGGATGTGACCATCCAGGCGCAGATTGTGGAGCTGGTGCAGCGCATTCGCGAGCAGATGAACATGGCGGTGATCTGGATCACGCACGATCTGGGGGTGGTGGCGGAGATGGCGGAGCGGGTGCTGGTGATGTACGCCGGTTTCATCGTCGAGGAAGCGCTGGTGAACGACCTCTACGGCGACCCGCGCCACCCGTACACCCTGGCGTTGCTGGGGGCGCTGCCGCGCGTTGACCGGCGGCGGGACAGGCGTCTGCGTTCCATCCCGGGCGCGCCGCCCAACCTGCTGGTGGAGCCTCTCGGTTGTCCCTTCGCCGCCCGTTGCGAGCTGGTTTTCGAGCGCTGCCGCATGGAGATGCCGCCCCTGATCGAGGTGGCGCCCAACAAACACCGCGCCGCCTGCTGGTACGACGTGGCAAGCGGTCAGCCGCGTTGAGAGCATCGAGGAGTTTCGCCTTGGTTGACGCCCACGCTTTACCCGAAGATGATGCGCATCCCCTGGTGCAGGTGCGCGAACTGAAAAAGTATTTCCCCATCCGCCAGGGGCTGATCATCGAACGCGAAATTGGGGCGGTGAAGGCGGTGGACGGCATCACCTTCGACATCCGCCGCGGCGAGACCCTGGGGCTGGTGGGTGAGAGCGGCTGCGGCAAAACCACCGCCGGGCGCACCATCCTGGGGCTGTACCCCCCCACCGCCGGCGAGGTGATCATCTCCGGCATCTCGCTCGAAGGCGCCACCAAAGAACAGATGAAAATATTGCGGCGCAAGGCGGCGATGATCTTCCAGGACCCCTACGCCTCGCTCAACCCGCGCTGGACGGTTGGCGCCATCATCGGCGAGCCGCTGCGCGTGCACAATCTGGCTGCCACCCCTAAGGAGCGCGATGAGCGCGTCAACGAGTTGATGCTCAAGGTGGGGCTCAGCCCGCGCCTGATCAACCGCTTCCCGCACGAGTTCTCCGGCGGGCAGAGGCAGCGCATCGGGGTGGCGCGCGCCCTGGCGTCCAACCCGGAGTTCATCGTCTGCGACGAGCCCATCTCCGCCCTGGATGTCTCTATCCAGGCGCAGGTGGTCAACCTGCTGGAAGATTTGCAGGACGAGTTCGGTTTGACCTATCTCTTCATCGCCCACGATTTGAGCATGGTGCGCCACATCTGCGATCGGGTGGCGGTGATGTACCTGGGGGTGGTGGTGGAGCTGGCGGAGCGGAACGAGCTCTACGAGAACCCGTTGCACCCCTACACCCAGGCATTGCTCTCGGCGGTGCCCATCCCCGACCCGGTCACCGGGCGCAAACGCAAGCGCATCATCCTCCCTGGCGACGTGCCCAGCCCGATCAACCCGCCCTCCGGTTGTCGCTTCCACCCGCGCTGCCCGATCGCCAAAGAGCATTGCTCGCAGCTCATCCCCGAATGGCGCGAGATCACGCCAGACCACTGGGTGGCGTGCCATGAGGTTTCTATATTTTAAATGAATACCTCCCGCATGATATTACCTGCGGGAGATTTGTCAACGAGCTGGATGACCTGCCCTCAGGGGGATTCTGAGTAACACAAATCGAACACCTGCAGACCGACCTTGGTCAGAGAATCGCTCCAGGCGTCGCCCAGCACCCACCAGCGCTCGGCGGGTGTGCCGTGGTTGAACCACTCGGCGGGCAATAAAATATCCACCAGTAAAGCCCCATCCGAAGCGTAGATTTTGAAGCGGTGTTCTGATAAGCGAAATACGACCACCACTTCTTCGTCATCCGGCAGATTGAAGCGCTCGCCGATCGTAAAAGTCCCGGCGCTGTTCAAGTACAGGATATTTCCATTGGGACTGCCATAATGATCCACGTGTAGCCCAAGCATCCAACCGCCGCTCGTGATCGCATTTGCCCAGCTACCCTCTTGCAATACAGACTGGTCTGACACCAGTCCAACCTGGTAAATGTCACTCGTCCGCAACCGCACCGCCAGGGTATCCCCACCCGACCAGGACTGAAAAGCCAGGCTTGCCTGATTATATGTGTTAGAGGTGAACTTCACGCCGGGATAGGTGAACACTACCTGCCCTGTTTGGGAGGTGTTGGTGTACACCGGACGCGCTCCGAATTCTGCCAGCCCGTTTTGGAAATCGGTGACGATGGTGGGTTGCGTGATGCCTGCCAGGGAACAGGTGGATAGCGAAGGGGGTGGGGAAATTGATGAAGTTGGAGACCATGAAGGGCTATAATCCTTTGCCGGATGATTGGTCAAATTTTCAAAGGCGTCGCAATTGGGATTCCCTGCAGGACAGTAGCCGGTGAAGATATGGTAGCCAAAAATATCAGCATTACCGTTGGGCGTACTGGTAAATGCCAGATTTACTTTGTCGGGTGCTAAGGTTACCTGATCGCAAGTGATCGGGTTATTAGGATTACAGGCAGACCACATTAGATAATAGCTCTCTGTACCATCGGCATTGGAGTAATTCAGGTATCCATTTCCAGTGTACACCGCTTTAATCCCGTCGCGAGAGAAATCTATCGAGTTAACTTGATCTAGCCAGCTCCCTGTCGGGCATTGACGTGTTTTATTTTTGAGATCGAAAAGACAATTAATTGGGGGATCAAAGTTATTTTTTGAGTAAAAAAGTGTGCCGAATAGATGCTGATTATCCGGTAGCCAACTGGTTATATGATAATGCTCTGCAAACACATGAGCTTCAAATACCACTTGTTCATTGGAGCCATCTGGTTTGATGGTAGCAATGTTAGTTCCAATGTATTGATCATTATGTGTATGGAATGCAATGATCTGCCCATCGGGAGACCAATAAGGATCCCAACCCCAGGTTAACCGACGCTGGTTGCTTCCATCGGTGGACATCAAGTAAATTGCACTTGCCCCATCGCGTTGAGAAGTGAAGGCGATCGTTTTCCCATCAGGTGACCATACCGGGTGGCGGTCTATCGCTTCATTGTAAGTCAGTCTTGTCAAGCCACTACCATCAGGATTCATCTTATATATCTCCTCGTTTCCATCACGATCGGAGACAAAAGCAATTTCTCCTGCGGGCAGATTGGACAGATTGTTATAAATCTGGGGGAGGTATGAGATTCCCTGGTGATTGATGCAATTTTCTCCTGAGCTAAAGACAAAAATATCCCTATACCCATTCGCATCATTCACTGTTAGATCTGAAGCGTGAGAGTCAAAGGTAATCATGCAACCATCCGTAGAAATTGCCCCCAAATGAGAGGCTCCATTGCCTGCCGACCCATCCAACGCTTGCGAGATCAAAACCGTCTTTTGATTTAAACGATCATATAAATAAACATCCTCGTATGTGTTATCGTCCAGAGGTGAAAATGCTGCAGTTGAAGTAAATGTCACATATCTTCCATTGTTTGATACCGATGGGATAATTGATGATCCAACCGGTTTATTCCCAACAACGTTAGAAACCAGAATTGTCTCCCCGCTATGCCGATCATAAAGATAAATATCGCTATAACTATCCTGGTCTTCGGTAACCAGATTGGTTGCCCAGGATGTATAAGCGATCCAATTACCATCTGGTGAGATTGATGGATATTTGGAGTCGGCGTTTGTTTGTGAACCATTGGTTGCGATGGAGATAAGGGACATCTCTCCGCTCAAGCTATCATGTAAAAATATGTCAATCTGGTTGTTTGTATCTCCAGCCACAAGATCTGAAGATCCTGAATAAAATGCTACAAAGCGACCATCGGCTGAAATCGATGGATAACGAGAATCTCCATTCCCTGATGTGCCAAAGATTGAAGAGGATATCAGTTCTGTCTTTCCAGTTTCAACATCGCGGATGAAGATATCATACTTCTCATTCCCGTCTCCATTCACCAGGTCGGATGCACTAGACTCAAAAGCTATATACCTGCCATCTGCTGAAATTGAGGGCTGATACGAACTATTATTACCAGGGATACCGGACGGATTGAGGGATATTCCAATCATCTCTCCGGTGATTCGATCGAGCCGAAAGATATCTGAACGACGATTATCATCTCCAGGGACAATCTGGTCAAACAAACTACAGAACGCCAGATAGCGCCCATCTATGGATAGAGCGGGTGGGCAGGAAATCTCACCTACCGGTTGTTCTGTTCCAGGTAGCTTGCCTGCCAAAACGGTCTGATGCGTAACCATATCATGAGCAAACAACTCATCAACCCCCCGATGAACAAAAGAATCCAGATTGGAGGCAGTTGAGAGAAATGAGACAATCCGACCATCTCCAGAGATGGTCGGCACCCAAGAATTACTATTTGCTTGCTCGCCAGCAGAATTAACCGAAACCAGGGTCAGGTTACCGGTTTGATAAATATTATCACCAGAGTGAGCGTTAACCTTATGTTCACCATGATGAACAGCTACCAGAAGGGTTACTGCACATAATATAAATGCAACAGTTAGTACGCGAGATGAGTGCATGACCAGATTCCTCCCCGTCAAGACCAAACTGGTGTTCTGGAGTAATTTTGCACCAAATCCGAGGTTTATCTATTCACAATATTGTAAGCAGGGGCAGGGAGACGCGCCTCAAAAGATACCCTCCGCTGCCCTTGTTGTCCTGACGAGTCTTCTCAGGTGAACAACGGCGCCATTTGCGCCTTTTCCAGCAGCGACCGCATCGCCGCGTCTGAGGGCTTGCCCTGGAAACGTTCGGCGGCGTCTAAAACCCGGGGCAGGAGGTGGATGTCTGCCACGCTGTTGAGGAAGACCTGCGGCTCGCCCAGCACCCAATGCACCGCCAGGTCAATATCCGCCTGGTCTTCCAGCGGCTGATACCAGGTGTTGCGCGTCTGCGGCTGGTCGCCCCAGGGGGCGCGGGTGATGGACTTGATGGTCTGTACTGCCACGTTGCGCCGCTGGCACATCTCCAGCAGTTCGGCGAAATCCGCCGCGTATTGGGGGTTCTGCAGCATCACGTAATTATAGGGTAGCAGCACCGAGTCGAAATCGAAGCGCTGCAGGGCGTTGATGTGCAGGCGGGCGATTTGCACACCGTGACCCGTGACGCCGATGAAGCGCGTCAAGCCTTGTTCGCGCGCCTCCACGAAGGCTTCCAGCGCGCCGCCCTCCCCCAGGGCAATCTCCCATTCCTCCTGCGTCGAGAGGTTGTGAATCTGAAACAGGTCCACATGGTCGGTCTGGAGCAAATCCAGCGAGCGCTGCAGCGATTCCCATGCCGCCTGACGGGTGCGCTCCTCGGTCTTGGTCGCCAGGAAAAATTGCTGACGGTGGCGCTTCATCCAGGGTCCGATGCGCCGCTCCGCCTCGCCGTAGCTGGCGGCGGTGTCAATATGGTTGATGCCATGTTCGAGGAGCAAGTCCAGGGTGGCGTCGGCTTCAGCCTGGGTGACGGCGGAGAGCGCCGCCCCGCCGAAGATGATGCGCGTGCTCTCGTGTCCGCTGCGTCCGAAGGGCATTTTTGGGATCATGGGTGGTTCTCCTTATCAACAATCATGGGAAAGGTCTGAGTTTATTATATGGCATATCGGGCAAAATAGACGGACAAGAGATGCCATGGGAGTGTCATCTCCTACTTTCGTAGGATGCTTTAAATCCCCCGCAATGGGGACATTTTTTCGTCCCGCCTGGTGATGCAGGGCATTGCCTGGGCGCGTATAAATAAGATGACGATTAACGCTCGTTCTTGACCTGGATTCATGCGATTGATTCCCTGCTGATGATGAACCCTGTGACTGATATGCGCACCACAACTTCCCTGCGCCCAGGCGATAGCCTGCCCGATGAGAGTTCGCTCATCGCCATCGCCCAACGCGGCGACCTGGCAGCGTTCAATCAACTGGTGCTGAGGTATCAGGACATGCTCTATCAGCATGTTTTTGGCATCCTGGGCGAGCGGCGCGCCGCCGAGGACATCACCCAGGATGCGCTCATCAAGGCATATCGGGGACTGCCGCGCTTCCGCGGCGGGTCTTTTCGGGCGTGGCTATTGAGAATCGCCACCAATGCCTGCTACGATGAGTTGCGCCGTGAGCGGCGGCGGGTGCAGGGCGAGGAGTGGGCGGTGAACGACGACGGCGAGGAGATCGAACCGTTGGAGAGCCTGTACGCCGAGGACGGCTCGCTGGAAGAGCTGGTGGAGCGGAGCGAGGTGCGTCGGGCGTTGGAGCAGGGACTGGCGCGCTTGCCCGAGGATTACCGGGCGGTGGTGATCATCGTGGACGTGTTGGGCTTCGATTACATCGAGGCGGCAGCGAGCCTGGGCGTGCCGTTGGGGACGATCAAGAGTCGTCTGGCGCGCGCCCGCCAGGGGTTGCGCAGGTATCTGCTACGCACACCGGAATTGGTGGTGTAGGTTTCCCTCAGTTTTTCGTAACTTCTCTCTCAGCCCAAGAGACAACCTGTGCCGCCAGTTTTAGCGCAGAGGTGTACTCGGTTTCTGTCACCCTCTCAGCCACCCCTGGATAGCGCGTCTCGACGGCATATTGCGAGAGGATATCGGCTGATCTGATTCTTTTCGGAACCGAGATGCCATTTTCGACCAGCACATCGGTCAATCTCACCAGTGAATGGGTTTTGGGGAATTCGATATTGTATTTCACACAAACAGCCTTCAACGCCTTTTCTGCTGCTTGTTGCGCGTGAAAGCACAGGTCTTCCAAAGATACTCCAACAATAGACCGCCCCTGTTCTGCAAGAATCAGACTGCTTTGCGCGCGCCTGAGCCAGGTTTTGGGGTCAGTCGGGTCATCCGGTGGATTCATAAACTACTCTACCTTCAGAGTGAGCTATGGGTAAGATGGTGCCGACCTTATTCTGGTATCTCTCCATATCCTCAGATGTGACCACGATAACATCCACTGCAACGGGTAAGCCGTGCAGGTTGCGATAGATTCTCTGAGCGAGCTTGCGGCGTTGGACGGGTGGTTTAACAATCACCAGGAAATCGAGGTCACTGTCTGGCGTCGTCTCGCCCCGGGCGGCTGAGCCAAAAAGCAATACGGTAAGCGGATTGGCGATTGATACGATGCGACGTGTCGCTTCCCGAATAATGTTCTCCAGCTCTGTCTTTCCTGTTACTTCTTCGATGATTGACATCAACTGATCCTCTTACCTGGGTTCATTGTAGCATAATCCAATGAACACAATGATGTAATTTACGGCAAGCTCTGCTAACTTATTCAGTTACGCCAGGTGGATTAATTGCCCCATCCGGCACCAGGGGCAGGTAATTCCTGACGATGACCTTCACCTGGGTGCTTGCCTGCGCCTGACCCAGGCTGTTGCTGGCGGTGACGGTGGCGGTGTGGCTGCCGGGGGCGGCGTAGGTGTGTTGCACCACCGCTCCCGCGCCGCTCTCGCCATCGCCGAACTGCCAGGTGTAGCTGACGTTGCTCCCGCCGCTGACGCTGGCGCTCAGCGTGGTGGGGGTGCCCAGGAGCGTCGGGCTATCATTGCTCGCCGTCAAGCCCACGATGGGCGCGTCGCTGATGGTGATGGTGTGGGTGGCGGTCACCAGGCTGACCGGGTTTTGGGCGGTGACGGTGATGACCTGCACGCCGGGCGCCTCCCAGGTGTAGGTGACCGTCTGTATCGCGCCGCCCACCCGCACGAGTGTCTCCTGCGCGCTCGCCTGCCAGGTGGTGGTGATGGGCAGGCTGGCGTTGGCAGGCTGGATGACGGCGGTGAAAGGATAAGCGACGCCTGGGACACCGCTGGTCGCGCCGCTAAGAGAGAGGCTATCCATAGATACGAACAGGCTGGCGTATTTCAGGTCGCCAAGGGATGGGTCGTCGAAGCTGATGTGGGGCTGGTCTGCGTCGAGGGCGATGGAGGAGTTGAAGCCGTAGTAATAACCATCCAGGGGGATGGTCTGGGTCATCCAGACGCCCTCGGGGTTGACAGCGTATTTCAATCGTCCGCAAGGACCGGGGCACAGGTCGCCGGTGTAGCTGATGTGGGCTGTCCCATCCGAAGCGACAGCGATGGAGGGGTCGGAGCCGGTGTCGCCAAAGGCATCCACGGTGGCGATGTCCCAACTGGTGCTGTTCTGGATGGCGATTTTCAGGTCCCTGTTGCTGTTATCGTAGTAGGCGATATAGACCTTGCCATTATTGTCCAGAGCCAGGTCGTTGTTAGAGCCGACCGAGCCGGTGTAGTCCACCGTTTGGGTAATCCATAAGTTCCCTTGCAGGGTGGCGTAGCGCAGGTCTTCGGCGGGGAGGACGAAGTAGCTGATATGGGGGATGTCGTTGGCGTCTAAAGCAAGGGAGGAGTCAACCCCGATATTGCCGACCGGTTCGATATTGAGATAATGCCAGCCAGAAGGGTCTCGATAGGCGTAGCGCAGGGTTTTGGTGTCGGAGCGGTAATAGCTGATGTGCGCATAGCCGAGCGAATCGATTGCCAGCGAGCTATAACAGCCGGTCTTAGCGCCGCCGTCGAGGATTATGGGCGGTTTCCAACCGCCGGCGTCTTTGTAAATGTACTTGAGACGCTCATTGTCCATGTCGTAGTAGGTGATATGGGGGTAGCCCTGCCTGTCCAGGGCGAGCGAAGTGCACAGCCCAACGCTGTAATTCCAATCCAGCGTCTGTTGATGCCAGCCGAGGCTGTCTTTGTAGGCATATTTCAGGTCGCGCAGGGTGTCATCCATATAGCTGATGTGGGGGAAGCCCTGGGCGTCCAGAGCGAGCGAAGTGTACGAACCGACGCTACCCCCGTAATCCACTATGATGGGGGTGTTCCAGCCTGCGCCGGTCTGATTGATGTACTTGAGCTTGTAGCCAAAATTGCTCACGGTCAGGTCGTAATAGGCGATATGGGCTTTGCCGCTGTTATTCAGGGCGATGGAGGTGAACCCGCCGATCAGCCCGCCGCTGTCCAGCGTAGCGGTCTGCCAGGCTGTCCCCGTCAGGGTGGCGTAACGCAGGGTATTATCGGCGTGGTAGCTGATAAAAGGCACGCCTTCCGGCGTCACGGCGATGGAGTTAAACGCCCCTACGCCGTTCACCGTATCCACCAGGCTCGTCTGAAAGCCTGAAGCGTCTCCCACGGCGTATTTCAAATCGTAATCGGGGTAGCCGCTGAAGTAGCTGATGTGCACCCGCCCGCTATCATCCACGGCGATGGAGCTATATTCGCCAAGGTTGCCCATGTCATCCACGATCATCTGATGCCATCCACCGGCGTCTTTGTAGGCGTATTTCAGGTCATTTCCCACGTAGTCCCAATAGCTGATATGGGGCTTACCCCCCTGATCCAGCGCCAGGGAGCTTCTCTGACCGGTGCCTGAGCTGTTATCTGCGATCTCGAAGTGCCAGCCTCCGGCGTCCTGGTAGGCATATTTCAGGCGTTGCCCGTCCCAATAGCTGATATGGGCGTAGCCGGAGCTATCCACCCCCAGGCTGACGCCCCCATAAGCGGCGTCAGCCACGGTCTCGACCTGCCAGCCGGAAGCCAGCCGCGCCGCATATTTCAGCTTGTCGTTGAGCGTATCCAGGTAGGCGATACGTGGCGCGCCGGAGGCGGTCAGCGCCAGGCTGGCTACAGAGCCAACCAGCGTGGCTGAGTCGGCGGTCTCATCGTGCCAGCCCGCCGCGTCGCGCCAGGCGTAGTAGAGATGGTCGCGACCGTAGGCGAGGTGGGGGTTGCCCAGGCTGTCCAGACGCAGGTAGCGGTCGGTCGAATAATCGAACTGCTTCGGACAATCGGCGCACTCGATGTTAAATTTGTTGCCGCTGGTGGATTCGGTCCGCAGTGGAAGCGCAATCTGTTTCTGGGGGATGCTTTCAGCCGGGGAGCGGTTGTTCGACTCCGGGCGGGATGCGTTCACTGCGCTGAAGAGGATAGCCAGCAAAACGGCTGCCAGCCCGATAGCCAGAATCAGGGATAGGACACGCCTGGCGTGCATTGCTACCTCCTTCCTGGGTGAAGCACAGGGGGAAAGTTCTGTTTTATGGTTTGTTTTGATTTTATACTAATTTTGAGGGGTGAAATCTTAAGATTAGTTTATAGCCAACCGCTCTTATGCCTGTTTCGACCTCTCCCCTGTTCCCGGTCCTGAAAGAAACCGGGCAGATGGGGTCAGCCGTTGGCGGCGAAGAGGTCATCCGCGGGGATTTGACCCAGGTTTTCCACCACCAGCTTCACCCCGGGCAGGCGGCGCAGGCGGGCATGCTGAGACAATGGTCCGAGAGCGATGATAAAGCCAGCCCCCGCCGCCCGCGCCGCCTGGATGCCGTGTTGAGAGTCCTCCACCACCACACACTCGCCCGGCGTCAATCCCAGGTTCGCCGCCGCCCGCAGGTAGGGGTCGGGAGCGGGCTTGGTGGCGATGTGGTCGTCGTCGAAGACCACTCGATCGAAGTCGAACCACCGTCCCAGGCGCAGGTGCTGGAAGTAGAAGCGCACGTTGACCTCCCCGGCGGAGGTGGCGATATTGCAGCGCACGCCCAGCTCTTTGAGCCTGTCGAGCAGTTCCACAGCCCCGGGGGAGAGCTGAAACGCCTCGCCGCGCTCCAGCAGCAGGTTGCGGTAGATGGATTCTTTGCCCTCGGTGTGCCGCGTCAGCTCGGCGCCTTCAAAGCGCCTGCCGGTGAGGTAATGAAAGATATAGCGGTTATCCCGCCCGACCACGTGCTCGGCGATCTCCGTCGGGGTCAGGGGCTGACCGCGCAAGACCGCCGCGTAGCGTGACCATGCCTCGCTTTGCTCGGGGGTATCCCAGCACAATACGCCGTTGAAGTCGAAGATGATACCTTTGAGAGCGGTGGTCATTGGTCTGCGGCTTTAATGGAGCCGGATTGCATGAAGCGCTCGACGCGCTCGCCGATGATGACGTAGCGGAAGGGCTTACCCTGGAAGACATTGATCGCCCCTACCACGCCGTAAATGATAAAGGCAAAGCCAATGATCATGATTGCGCCTAATACCAGAAGGGGTGAAATGCCTGTGAAGAGCACCATCGCCTCTTCAGGTACCGACGCTTCTGTCGCCGCCGCCAGCATCAAGCCGCCAAATAAGCCAAAAAAGGAGCACATATAGCAGCCCCAGCTCAGGAACCAACCGATGATGATCACGAACTGGTACGTCATCGCCTGCAGCGATTGAAAGGCGATGTAGCGGGATTTTTCTTTCTGGGTGATATAGATGACAATTGGGGCGATGACGCCCATCAGGGGCAGCAGGACGGAGATATGCGCCAGCGCCGACATCAGACGTTCATCGGGGGTGGGGGTTTGAGCTTCGTTCATCATTTCTTCTCCTTGGAGGAGATTAGTATAACTCAATTAGCGCAAATATTGGCAGGATGGCAATCTATGCCGCCGAAAGGACCGGCAGTGCTGGCTTGTTGGGCTCACCGGAACTCGCGCCGACCAGCACTGCCAGTCCTTTTACATCCCCCCCAGCGTCGAATGAATTCGACGCCTTACAGGTTCAAACCCGCTTAAGCGGGTTTCGGCGGGTC
>FWPV01006601.1_pt1 | contig 21920 bp, 20 predicted proteins | sample 2228371 | NCBI WGS metagenome assembly FWPV01 (sample SAMEA103939776, study PRJEB20133) | metagenome | reverse complement strand
GATAAAGGGCGGGGCCAGCAGCAAGTGGTCTCCATTGATTCCATCGGCACCTCCGCCGCCCGGATAAGTGATCAGGCCGTTGGCGAATGCTTCCTGGGCTACCTTGGCATTCACTTTAACGGCCGGGTCGAAGGTCGCTTTGGATCGCTTGTCTCTGACCAGTTCGATGCCGGCGAATAAACCCAATCCTCGAACATCTCCCACGATCTCCAGTTGCAGAAGGTCCCGCAGTTTCTCCAGCAGATAGTCGCCCATCCGGGCACAGCGTTGCACCAGTTGATGCTCTTCCATATAGCGGATCACCGCTGCTGCAATAGCGGTTGAAAGGGGATTCTGCGAATAGGTGTGCCCATGGACGAAGCTTCCGGAACCCTGCGCCAGGGCCGAGTGAATTTCCTCTTTGACGATGACCGCTCCCATCGGCGTGTAGCCGGAGCTCAGCCCCTTGGCCGTTACCACCAGGTCAGGCACGACGTCCCAATGATCGAGACAGAAGTTGCGACCGCAGCGTCCGACCCCGGTCATGACTTCGTCGGCAATCAGTTTGACATCATAACGCTCACAGATGGCTCGGATCTTCTGCCAGTAGCCGTTTTTCGGTACCAGCGCACCGGCCGTTGCGCCCACAACCGGTTCGGCAATGAATGCCGCAACGGCGTCAGGCCCTTCATACTTGATGGTACGTTCCAGTTGGTCGGCACATTCCAGGTCGCATTGCTCAGGGGTAGTGCCAAATGGGCATCGATAGCAGTAAGCCGGTTCGATGTGAGGCGTGTGCAGGAAAAGGGGGTGGTAATGTTTTCGCCTGCCGGTGTGTCCGCCCAGTGCCAGGGCGCCCGTAGTGTTGCCGTGGAAGCTGGTCCAGCGGGAAATGACCTTGTACTTGTCGTTCCTGCCGACTTCCCGCCAGTACTGCCTGACCAGTTTGACTGCCGTTTCGACGGCTTCAGAGCCTCCCGAGAGGAAATAGACTCTGTTCAGATCAGGGCTTGAACACAGCCGCGTGATGCGCTCGGCACAGTCAATGGCCGCCTCGCTGCTGAAGTGGCTGCCGTGAGCAAAGGCCAGTCGGTCCGCCTGGGCGAGCATCGCCTGGCGAATTTCAGCCACTCCGTGACCGATGCTAACCACGCACGCGCCGCCAGAGCCGTCGATATAGCGCTTGCCCTGCTTATCCCAGACATATATGCCTTCTCCCCGGTCGACCAGTGGGTAGGTCTTGCGCAGGTTGCGGTAAAAAATGTGATCGTCCATCGCCGGTGAACTCCTCTTGGCGGCCATCCCGCGACCGTCCTGGCAGGTGCCGCAAACGCCCCAACCCTTTTCAGGCAAATACCCCTTCATACTTCTGCACCATGGCCTGCAGCTTGGCGTGTTGAACCTGCAGTTCGGCCAGCATCCTGAGGCGGTATTCAGACGTCACGTCATGCATCCTGTCCAGCAGATTCTGGTAATATGAGACCCCGTCCAGCAGCTTGCTGCGGAATGCCTTCAAATACTTGGTGCTTTGCTCGCTCAGCATGGTTTTCAGCTCATTGATCTCGCTTTCCAGGTAATCGATATTCAATTTGAGCTCGCTGATGAACATGTTCGGTCGCGGTGTGTCGTTGGTGATGCTGTTTCTGCCGTAAATATGGTCGACCATTTCCTGCAGGGATACGATTCTAGAGAAATAGGCCAAATTGGGACCCGGGCATATGGCCGGCGTTGCCCCGGCTTCATTGGGCTCCACCAGGTCATGCGCGAGGATTGCGGCCCCTCCCAGGTCATTGCAGATGCACGACTTGTTGACGATCTTCTCGTAGGCCTTCTGATACGCTTCGGGGTCGAGGGCCTGACTTTCAAGTTGCTGCAGTTTCTTTTTTTGATAGGCGCGGGAAGCAACACAGATCGGAGTGTCGGTAAATTCCGTATTGGTCGCCAGCAAACCTTTGAAACAGGGACTGCCGTGACGGTTCGAGCGAATTCTCTCCATCTTTGTCTGTTCGCTCGACGAAGTCCGTAAATTGCTGAAGGGAACTCCAAGGGGTGATACGTCGCTCAGGTACAGATCATCCTGGTCGGCCCTGCACAGTCTTTCCAGTGTCTGTGGATCGACGGTGGTGGCTTCGGGAACAAGCAGGAAAGCGGTACCCCAGCCAACCGCGTCTATCCCGTAATAGTCCAGTAGAAAATTGTGTTCCTGGGCCGTTCCGACTCCGCCCTGGGCGGTGATGCGAAGCGGATGGGGATCGCTGAAGGTGGGTTTGCCCTTGCCGGCCAGAGCCTTATTGTAAATTTCAAAAAGCTCCGCTATCAGCTCCTGTTTTTTCAGCTTGAATTCTTCCAGGTTGGGGCCCATAAGGGAGCCCCCCTGACCGAAAGCGTGGCCTCCGCAGTTCAGCCCGGATTCCACCCGGTACTCGGAAACCCACAGCCCCTTTTTGGCAAAAAACTTGCCCTGGGTGTGAGCGGAACGAAAATCGCTCACCTTGATGACGATCTTCTTCTTTAGGAACCCGCTCTCGTCTGCATGAAAGTCTTTGAACTGTTCTACATAGCTGTATAGACGCCCATTAAAGCCGGCCGAAAATACAATTGCAGCAGTGAGGTCGCTGTTGGCGAACCCCCGCAGAGCGGCCAACGCATCCGAATACTCGGCGGGAAGAGGAGTGCCGCTCTTATCAAAATTCATCCGATCCAATTTGGTCATGATGTTGAGGTCTATGGAACCGGGCCGAATGGCGCTTCTCAACTCGGTCTGCGCCTGTTTTTTGGCAGCCGGGTCGGTGATGGAGAGCATGGTTTTGTAGCGCTGCTTGAGTGCCGAGCTGTCGGACAACAATTCGAAATATTTAGTAATTTCTGTTCCTGCCTGAAACGCCGACGCCTTAAGCTTTGCGAACTGGTCTTTGACCACCCCGTTCAGCAGATTCAAATAGGCGGTAATACGGCGAGCCCGCGCATCGTGATCATACTTATCGATGGGAATGTATTCCCTGCCGGCAAGTTTGCAGTGGAATTTCCTCATTTTTTCGATGAGCAGATCATCCACCGATGAAATGACGGAAGAAATGCCGTACTTGGCTACCTTGACGGGTGATTCAATGGTGAAGGCGGTTCCCATAACAGGAATGTAAAACGAATGAATGTCTGGGTGCATTTGCTCCTCTTTCAAGATGTACCGGAAATGATGATTTCTTTCAGCACCTTACGGTCCGTGTCGGAAAACAGATGGGGGTCGGGAAAAGGGGAGGATCGTTCTCGCTCATACTCGGTGAGAAGAGATGACAGTAGAGCAATCAAGGGCGGCTCCTCCGGCTGTATCGGCTGGGAAGCCTGCGCTTCCCTGACCTGACCTGGTTCACTCTCCTGTTTGTGATGCAGGTGTCCATCCTGCAGGCTGTGATAGATATGCATCAAGCGCCAGGCTTGATCGGAATCGCCCCGCTTCTGTGCCAATTCAGCGAGTATCCTGTAAATGACGGCGTTCCTCTCCAGCTCCTTGCATGCTTCGGTGAGGAGAGCCTCTGCTTCCTGCTCTTCGCCCAGTTCAAACAGCGCCCAACCTAGCAGCACGCGTCCCCTGAAGTGATGGGGATGATAGATCAGGCCGCGCCGGCAGGTTTCCACGGCCTCTTTCCAGAGCTGCCTGGCGCAAAACTCTTGGGCCAGAGGAACAAAAAGCTGCGAGGAGGGATCCTGCGACAGCACGCTGCGGGAAAAATCCAGCAGACTTTCGGTCGACATCGAAAGGTTTGTTTCTCCTCCCAAACCGCAGGCCTCGTCCGGCGTTGCCCCCGTTGGATGTGCTTGGCGGCGCATCTCGGGCGAGGCCCCATGCGATTTTGGGCTGTCCCGGCCGGGTGCCGTATTGCCGGTTGGAGACGTCCGATTCCTGGCGTCTTCATCCCCCATGATTTTATCCTCCTGCAGATCCACAATATCCAGGAGAAACCCTGAAGCCTGGATTTAAGAATATCTCCGGCGCATGGTCAAGGCCTAAATAATATCCGATCCGTCTGAAAATTTCTCCACATCCAGCGGAGGTCCAGCAATTCTCATTTCGACTGCTGTTTGGTGGAGCGTGGGGAGGGTGGATGCGCGCTTTTTGCGCCGTATCCCGCCAACCGGCGCATCCAGGGCGGGTGTCTGCCGTACAAAATGAGAATTGCCGGCAAAGAGGCAGGGTGAGAGGGGTGCTAACGGCGTGATCAATCGATATAGACAATGCTCTCCGGGACCTCCCGCCACCCCTGCAAAATACCACCGGGGCGGCGGGAAACCTCAAAACGGGACGACGCGCAGCATGCCGGCTTCCCGACCAGCTGTGGTGCCCTCGGGAAGCCGCCGGTGCGCATCGCTATTGAACCTTGGCAGCTGCTTCCTGGTAAGCTTTTTTGAGGTCCTCCAGGGATTGCTTGACCCCGGACAGCATAGATTCCCATGACTCTCCGGCAGCATTCTTCAACGCCTCGAGCTTCTCAGCCGCCGCTTGTTTTTTCTCTTCAAGCTGAGAGATTTCCTGGTTCAACGCGGCCTTTTTCTCTTCACTCTCTTGACTCAGCTTGGCCTCCAATTCGGAAATATCCTTCTCCAGCTTAGCGTATTGCCCTTCAAGACCTTTCAGCAACTCGTCCTTTTTCTCGGCCACATAGGTTTTTGCCGTTTCCGCAGCTTCCTTTGCCTGCTCTTTAACCTCTTCGGAAGTCACCTTGCTTGGCTCTTCTTTCTTTTCGGTGTCGCCCCCGCACGCACTCATGAAACCCACCAATGCCACTGCCATGAACATCAAGACGATTCTTTTCATCAGTAATCTCCTCCTTCTCAAACGTTGCGCATAAAATGCCGTTTCCCATCGGACCCCATCGGCCTAAAACTTATTCGATGCCTTATCAAAAGCTTCCTGCAAATCCTTCAGGGCCTTATCGAGTCCGCCTCTCAGCTCAGTCCACGCTTCCGAACCCGACTTCTTCAGTTCCTGCAGCCTCTCCCGCACCTTCTGTCGGTTTTCCTTCAGGTCCTCGATCTGCTGGTAATACTCGGCCTGTTTTTCGGCCTGCTTGCCTTTCAGTCTGGCTTTCAACTCGTTAATCTTTGCACTCAACTGCTCGATACGGGCCTCAATTTTCTTTTCGTAAGCTTGCTTTTCTTCTGTCATCGGTTGCCTCCTTCCATAGGGGACTATCTCAGAATCGCCCTCCAGTGTCAAACCGGCGAACTTGTACGCTCACGCTCTGAGACCTGAGTCCTATTGAAATCACCAGAAAAGATGTGCTTCACCCGTGCACACCAACAGCTAAGCACGCAGGGACGGCCAGTCAAGTCGGCCGCCAATGATGCGCTGCGAGCCGCTTGGCTGCTGCATATCGCCGGCGGCTAGAGCGCTGCAGGGCTCAGCTTGCACGATGGGGATTTATGGTCATGACCGGGACTGCGGATTTTTTCACAACCTGATCGGCCACGCTGCCGAATATCACTTTTTCGAGCCCCTTGCGGCCGTGAGTGCCCATTACGATCAGATCGATCCCTGCGGATTCGGCATATTTGATTATCTCTTCCGCCGGATCTCCCCGCAGCACTTCCACTTTGGCAGCCGGCCACTCCTTGAATTGCTCTGCGGTGAATTCCTGTAACTTCTGCCTGGCACCTTTCACGAGTTCCTCTTCGAATTCGTGGAGAGCCGGATGCGGGATGTAAAATGCCGCATAGTGCTCCATGGAGCTGACCACAAAAAGGATGTGCACTTGTGAATTGAACTTGCCGGCCAGAGTGGTGACGTAGGGAATTATCTTCACTGACACTTCGGAAAGATCAATGGGGCACAAAATCTTTCTGAACTCTTTCATGCAATCCTCCCTGGTGGAACGTTTTGCACTCTCACTCTAGTCGGCCGGAACACCACCGACGCCACCCATAAGCGACAGCAAAAACGCCAGAAATACGGCCTGGATGATCCAGCCGATGGCACACACTCCGACGGCACGCAGCGTACTCTTATAATCCAGGGCCTGTCTGATGGCGATGACCATCGCCGCCAGCATCCAGATGGCAGCAAGCAAAAAGACAATGCCCGTTAAGCCCGGGATAATGCCCAGGATTCGAATCACTCCGGGAGAGCTGGAAAACCCGGTGGTGCGCAGCAACTGACCGAAATCGGCGTGGGTCTGCGGTTCGGGAATCAGCTTTGTGCCGATCAGGTACGCCAGGTAAGCCCACACGTACCAGCCTAGCAGAGCGGCCAGGGTGCCCATGACGAGGCCGCCGATACCGACCTGCTCGATCATCCCTATGCCCGAAGCTATGCTGGCGAGCACCACGACACTCATTGCCTGATACATCGCTCCAGCGTCGGCCTCCACCTCCTCATACAAGTGCGCATCCAACTTGGCGGCTCGAATCATACGATTTTGCATACTCATGCCCGCGATCTCCTCCTTGATTGGGTATCACCTTTTCACACATGCCGTTTTGAACAGTTACCCTAAGGGCACCGGCACGATTGCGCAACACCTGGTGTGACGGCGATTTTTTTTTGCGCAGCCGCGCATTGCAATTTTGCCCCATAACCTATAAAAGCATGGATATCATCAGGTCTTGCTACTGTAAAACATAATCAACCGTGACTCGACGAAAGCTTTAGGCATGACTTATGTGTGGTGCAACAAGGAACAATGCCGAATCCCAGCGTTTCGTTGTTTGCTCTGCAGTAAGGAGTGCTATCCGGAACAAGATGCAGGCGGCAGAGATGCGGCAGCTCTGGAACTCCTTCTAAAAACCGGAAAATATGAGGAGCGTTTTGTGATGAAGCGAAAGGAACAAGGGAAAACAGCGGACAGTGCCGGGAAGCGGTCCGGGAAAGGACCAGAGAAGGCGGAAAAGGAGTCCCCTGAAGGCAGCCGGGAACAGGAGGTGCAGGATTTGTTTCTACTGGAAAACGGGCAGCTCAAACCCTTCCGGAGTGAGGACTATACCACTTCGACGCTGTACCAGAGGGTGGAATCCTTTACCGTCGAATGCAAATTGGTGCGCCCGGAGGATCCGGCCAATCTTCTCTATGAGGGAAAAAAGCCATCCAAGAAAACCATTCCCATTGTGGTCACCAGGAACAATGGCTGTCTGCTCCTGGAGTCCTGGGAACAGCTCGAAGCGAATCCCGAACAGCTGGCGGACGCCGCTGAGGTGATAGGTGCCGCGCCCGTAAAGCAGGTCTTCGTGTTGAAGAGAAAATAGCTCTGGTCCATGCCGGGCGGCTGGAAAGGGCGGTGATTGCCCGGCACGCTCCCGGATTGATGCTGCCGGAAACAGAAAAAATTAGAACCGGACGACATTAGCCCTTGGGGCACGGCTCTCATTCCTGCCCGATTCACCTGTCAGCTCGCGGTAAAATTGCAGGGTTTGACGGGCAATCGCTTGCCAGCTGAAATATTGTTCAACGCGCCTGCGAGCAGCAATTCCCATGGCTTCCAGCTTGTCCGGTGCCGACAGGAGTGAATTGATGGCGGCCGCCAGGCTTTTCGAAAACCCGCCCGCATCCCCGGAATCGATCTGTTCCCAAGGTTGAGGTTCAAAGGGTACCAGCAAGCCCGTTTCCCCATCTTCCACAACCTCCACAATTCCCCCCACTGCAGAGGCCACGACGGGGGTGCCGCAAGCCATCGCTTCCAGATTGATGATGCCAAAGGGCTCGTAGATGGAAGGGCAGACGAACACCGCCGCATGCGTATAAAGGCTGATCAGTTGCGGCTTGGGAAGAAACTGTGGGATCCAGATCAGATCGGTTGTGCTGCTATTTTTCGCCGCCGCCACTTTGGCGGCTATTTCCCGCCCCAGTTGCTCGGTATCGGCGGGGCCGGCGCAAAGCACCACCTGGGTGCCGGGATTGAGATCCTTGATGGCATCCACAAAGTAACCGATGCCTTTCTGCAGGGTCATGCGCCCGACAAACAGAACATAAGGTCTGGTCGGATCGATGTGGTAACGCTCCAGAAGCGCAGGATCGGGCGTGGGCTTATACTCATCCAGGTCGATGCCGTTGTGGATGACGCGAATCCTTTCTGCAGACGCCCCGTACAGCTGTTGGACATCGCGGCACATGGAGCCGGACACGGCAATGATGCCGTCGGCGTTCTGGTAGGCGGTCTTCTCGATCCAGGAACTGGCGTTGAAGGCGGCGCCAAGTTGTTCCTCCTTCCATGGCCGGTGCGGCTCGAGGGAGTGTGTGGTCAAGACCAGGGGGACCTGCAGCATCTGCTTGATGAGACAGCCGGCAAAGTGAGTGTACCAGGTATGACAGTGGACCAGGTCCACGTCGTCCAGGGCATCCGCCATGAAAAGATTCTTGTAGAGAGCATCCAGAAACTTGAGATGACGCGGATCGCGCGGTGTCATCTGCAGGGAATTGTCGATTCCGCGGATGGACAATCCGTCGGAGCGGGACTCCTGGTTTCCGAAGCAAAGCACTTCGATGCAATTTGCGCCATTTTCCAGTTTAGCCAGTTCGCGGGTGAGGTACTCAATGTGGACGCCGGCTCCCCCGTAAACATTGGGGGGATATTCGTTTGTCAGCAGGGCGATTTTCATTCCAGCCTCGTGGTTTGTAGTTTGGAGCTCAAGTGATTCATGGCGCTACACGCTTCCCCAGGTACAGACTATTCTCCCCCTCCCTTGCCCACACATCGCGGGCCGCCATGGCGCAGCCACGGGCGGCGTCGAGCGTGGTCGGAATACTGATCGGCCACCTTAAACCGGGTCGAACTCCGCTTGCCCGGCGCATCGGCGCTAGCTTAAACAACCGGCGGCAAAATGTCATGCAAAAACACTTACTCTTAAGGTACTGCGCCACACGTTCCAGCGGCCGCATTCCGCAGCACCTGCATGCTTGCAATTCCACCGCATTTGGGACACCCTGTCGGGCAGAGCTAAAGTTAGCCGACCCATGGGGCTGGATGTTTGGGATTATTCCGTGGGATTTCTGCCGGCAATGACGCGCGCCGCGCCTTGCCGCAGCGTTCCCACGCCGCGGGAAAACAGGAGAAATCGAATGCCCATAGAAAAATTTGTTGGTATCGGAACAAAGCGCAAGGAGGATGTATTTGACTATGTCCTCGTAATCCTCGAGCAGGAACAGCCGACGATCCTTGCTCTGGATGAAAATCCTATTGCGTTCAGCACCTTGATACAAATGCGCCGGGCGCCGGAGCTGTTCAGTGAGAAGTTCGTCCGGGACCAGAAGGTGTTCCTGCTGAAGCGCGGGCTGGAAGTAGGAAACAGCGCCGCCATTGTCTATGCCTTGAAGCACCCCGGCGTTCCCGTTTACTTTGCAGACGGATCGTTTCGTGAGCCCCTTTCGGAGAGCGGAGAAGAAGTGGGAATCTATCCCTACTTCAGTGATGTGGAATTTGCCGCGGCAACGGATATCATGACTACTCCCGTTGAGCTCATCAAAGAGAGGATACCCGTGTATCCCGGCCGTGAGTTTGACTACCAGCTCATCCATGCCTACCAGACGGATGCCGCCAATGAACAGATGGATCGGGCCATCTGGCAGCGCAATCAGTTCACCGCCCGGGTTTTGAACAAAATCATGGAGCAGGCAACGGGCGGCATTCTGGCCTTTGTCGGGGACAGGAAGCGTTTTGCTGCAGAGCTCTATCGGCAGACGCAAGGTCTCACCCAGCAGGAGTCGGCCGACTACAGGCCCCTGCAAGAACTCATCGAGGTGCAACGGATGATCATCTACGATGCACTGCAGCAGTCCCGCACGGAGATTGGTCGATAGCCGGCATTCTCTCGGACCCGTTGCTAGTTTTTGCCGCTGCGGTATCGGGGAGTGCTGCGGTCGCCACGTCCCTGCACAGAACCGCGATATCCGCGCTGGTTGGTGTCCGTTTTGTACCCGCGGTAGCCCCGCTGACCATCATCGCTGCGGTACTGGCGGTAGCTGCGCTGGGTGTTGTCGCGCCGGTAGCCGCGGTAGCCGGGCTTGTCATCGTCTTTCCGGTAGCGCCGATAGCTGCGATCGTAGCGGTCCTTGCCATAATATTTCCCGGGCTTTTGACGATAGTAGCGGTGGCCGTAGTCATCGTGATGACTTCTTTTCTGATGGCCGCCGTAATCATAACTACGGAAGCTGTAGTACCCGAAAAAAGGGGACCAGTAGGAAGGGTACGGCTCGGTGTAGCCGTACGAATAGCCGTAGGTGGATCCATATCCCCCGTGAACGCAACCCGCCATGGCCAGGACCGCCGCCATGACGACCGAAAACTTTAGAATATCGGTGATCCAATTTTTCATCGTGACCTCTCCCGCTCCACCCTCCTGAAGTGACGGCGAACAAAGATTGTCGCTGCAATCGTCATCATTATACACCAATTAACATAAGAACGGATCACTCTTTATTAAAGGGTCACGGCAGCCCGCTGCGCACCCATCCGGCAATCATCATGCCGGGAATGAGGACCAGTTAATCGTGATTGGAGGCAGCCCATCACACCCCCAGGATGTTTCGACCGGATCAATGGGTTCTTCTCACGACCGTTTTAATGTATCATTCCCCTGAGGTGATGTTTTGTCATGCCCCAACGCGCCATGGACAGTGGCGCGGGACTGGCCGTAATGGGAAAGAGAGCTTGGATTCCGGGCGGGGTCGTCAGACCCCGGGAGGTCATTCGAGAAAGGAGTGCCGCATCGCTATGCCCGCCCCAATCACCTATGAACACATTTTTCAGTGCACCAGCAACGGTGTGGTCGTCACGGATGCTGCGGGCATTATCGTGCACATCAACAGGCAGGGGGAAAAGATCCTGGGATTCAGTGCGGCAAAGCACACCGGCGTTTTTATCTCGGACATACTGCCGCTCACCGGACCGCAGGTGATGAGCTGCCTGAAAAGCCGTCGGGCCAAGTTGGGGCACCATATTATCGGCAAGCAGGTGGATTTGGTGCTCAACATCACTCTGGTGGAAGAACAGGGAGTTATCCTCGGCGCCATCTGCAATTTCCAGGAAATGCGCGCCTTTGAAGCCACTGCCAAGAAGCTTGAATCGTACAAGCAGCTTAACAAGCAACTGGAAACCATTGTCAAGGCGTCTTTCGACGGCATCTGGGTGTGCGACGGCCGGGGCAAGGTGATCAGCATCAACGACGCATCGGAAAGACTCAACGGGATCAAGGCCGCCGACGTCATCGGAAAAAACGTCAAGGAACTGGTGGGTGAAGGCCTGTTCGATCGATCGGTCACCCTCGAAGTCCTCGAGACCAAACGGCAGGTGAGCATCATGCAGCACATCGGCAAGACCGACCGCTTTCTGCTCGCCACCGGAACACCGGCCTTTGACGAAGAGGGCAACATCTATCTGGTGGTGATCAACGAACGGGACATGACCGATTTGAACGCCATGAGCCAGGAGCTGGAACAGAGCTACCAGGTGACCGAAAAATTCAAGGACGAACTGGCCGAACTGAGCATGCTGGAGCTCAAAGGCGACCAGGTGGTGGCGGAAAGCGATGAGATGCGCAAGATTTTGAGCGTTGCCCTCAAGCTCGCCCGCATCGGCGCATCCAATATCCTGCTGTTGGGCGAGTCGGGTACCGGCAAAGGGCTCTTGGCCAAGTTCATCCACCAGAGCAGTGAGCGGCGCAAGAGCCCCTTCATCCAGATCAATTGTGCCGCCCTGCCGGAAAATCTGCTGGAAGCAGAACTGTTCGGCTATGAAAAGGGCGCGTTTACCGGGGCCGCTCAACAGGGAAAGGCGGGGCTTTTTGAACTGGCCCACGGCGGCACCCTGTTCCTGGATGAAATCGGAGATATGCCCCTGCAACTTCAGGGTAAGCTGCTCAAGTGCCTGGATGACCACGAAATCCAGCGGCTGGGAGCCACACGCTCCAGGAAGATCGACTGCCTGATCATCGCAGCCACCAACCAGGATCTGGAAACCCAGGTGAAGAAAAAGCGTTTCCGACCCGATCTCTACTATCGTCTGAATGCCTTCAGCATCAAGCTTCCGCCGCTGCGCGAGCGGCGTGACGATATTTTCGAGCTCACCGATCACTTTCTGAAAAAATACAACCAAGCCTACGGAATGAAGAAAAGAATTCACGCCGAGGGCTTCAACCTGCTGCAGAACTATTCCTTTCAGGGCAACATTCGGGAATTGAAAAATATCATCAAGCGAGCCGTGGTGATGAGCGAAAATCCGGTGTTGGACGATTTTCTGCGCCCGTGCCTGAAAAACGATGCGCCGGTGGAGGCCGGCAACGGCAGACGAACCCCCGGCAGCCGGTCGTTGCACGATGAGCTCATGAGCTTCGAAAGGGAAATAATCCGCAGCGCCATGTTGGACTGCAGCAGCACGCGGGCACTGGCGGCCCGGCTGCACACCAGCCAGGCGACCATCGTGCGCAAGATGAAAAAGTACGGGCTGAGTTTCTGACGGAAGCTATGGCGAGGGTTGCGAGGCCCGCGCAGCGTGTGCCGCCGGCGTGACTCCGGCGGCGTACCGCCCGGGCCCCAGGGGGGTCCGGCGCAACGACCGGCGATTCATTTGTGCATCACTCTCCTTTCTATGTGTTGGATAAAACATATATATTTTTTGTAAAATCAATTGATACGCTTGTGCATCCAGTCTAAGCAATAGATATATAAAGTTTTTTCATATAGACTGATGCAGTTTCGGTTCACTGGTCCCGCTCCAATGCCGCTCCCTCTACTCAACCCCTGGTTATCTCAGGGAATTACAGAATGGCGCGAATATTGCCTCAAGTGAATCCGGGCATCTTGCAACCTCACCATCCCGGCTCAACCGAACAAGGAGCAGACATGAAAGGACCTGTGACCAACGCACAATTGAATGAACGCCGCAGCGCCGCCATCCCCAAAGGCCACGCCAGCCTGACCGGCTGCTACGTGCAGTCCGGCAAAGGAGCGTTGCTCTATGATGTGGAAGGACGGGAATATATCGATTTTGCCGGCGGCATTGCCGTGATGAACGTCGGCCACTCGCACCCCAAAGTGGTGGCGGCCATCAAGGATCAGGCGGAACAATTCACCCACACCTGCTTTATGGTGATGCCGTATGCACACGTCATTTCCCTGGCGGAAAAGCTGCAGGCGGTCGTGCCCGGAAACTTCGCCAAGTCGGTCCTGTTCATCAACAGCGGGGCGGAAGCGGTGGAAAACGCCGTCAAGATCGCCCGCTATTGTACCAAAAGACCGGCCGTCATCGCCTTTGAGCACGGCTTCCACGGAAGAACCATGCTCGGCATGACCCTCACCAGCAAGGTGAAACCGTACAAATTCGGGTTCGGCCCCTTCGTGCCGGAAGTGTATCATGCACCTTTCGCCTATTGCTATCGTTGCCCGTTCAACCTGCAATATCCGTCCTGCGACGTCGGTTGCGCCGATTATCTGCAGGAATTTTTCCTCTCCCACGTGGCCCCCGAATCCACCGCGGCCATGATTGTCGAACCCATCCAGGGCGAGGGGGGCTTCATCACCCCGCCCCCGGAATACTTTCCCAAACTGAAGAAGATATGCGAAGCCAACGGCATCCTGTTCATTGCCGACGAGATTCAGACGGGCATGGGACGCACCGGCACCATGTTCGCCATGGAGCACTGCCAGGTGGAAGCCGATCTCACGACGGTGGCCAAAAGCCTCGCGGCGGGCATGCCTCTCAGTGCCGTGGTGGGACGGTCCGAGCTGATGGATTGCGTGCATGCGGGCGGCATCGGCGGCACCTACGGAGGGAATCCGGTGGCGTGCAGGGCGGCCCTGGCGGTGCTGGAGGTTTTTGAAAGTGAAAATCTGCTGGACAAGGCTAAGCGGCTGGGAGTGATCCTGCGCCGGCGCCTGGACGAGTTCCGGCAAAAATACGCCATCGTTGGCGATGTCCGCGGCATAGGGCCGATGCTCGCCATGGAGCTGGTCAAGGACCGGACCACTAAGGCCCCCGCCACCGATGAGGCCAAAGCCCTGCTCAAATACTGCTTCGACCGGGGGCTGATCATTCTGGCCTGCGGCGGCTACAGCAATGTCATTCGGCTGTTGATGCCCCTGGTCATCGAACAGGATCAACTGGACAAGGGTTTGACCATTCTCGAGGAGGGGCTGAGCTCCCTCGACCAATGACATGGCCGGCACCCCTGCGCCCAGTCCCGGCAACTTTCAACAGATCAAGGCTCAGTTGGAGCCGCGCTGCACCTATTTGATCTTCGAAAGGACCTCGACGGGAGCCGGTGAATCGGCGTTTCCCGAAGTCGGCAAACTGCTTGATCCCTACCGGAGCCGGATCCTCGAGCAGAGCCTCTACTATGACGATGCGGCCGGGCGGCTGTTTATGGTGGTCAAACTTCAGGCTCGGGAAATGTTGGACATCGAAAGCATTGTTGTCCATCCCGGATTGCCGCGCGATGTGGTGGTTTACTTTTACGGCAATCCACCATCGCGCCGGGAGCCCGCGTGACAGCTCCCGGCTGTAATCTCTTGCGGGTGGAAAACCACTAACCACAAGGACCCTAAAGACAAGGAGGAAGCAATGGACAAGAACAGGCAACGGCACATCCTGGAATGTCTGGCGGCCGCATGCATGATCGTGGCGCTCAATTTTGCTTTCGGTCATCCGGCCGGCGCCGCAGACAAAGTCGTCAAAGTGGGAAACATCATTCCCCTGTCGGGACCGTCGGCCTCGGTCGGCCAGCAGGGAAAGAACGCGCGCGATATGGCGGTTGAAGAGATCAATGCGGCGGGCGGCATCGAGTCTCTGGGAGGCGCCAAAATTGAAATGCTGTACGCCGATTCCGAATCCAAACCGGAAAAAGGCGTGGCGGAGGCGGAGCGTTTGATCAACACGGAAAAGGTCAACGTATTGACCGGTTGCTGGAATTCGGCGGTCACCTATCCGGTCACGGCGGTGGCCGAAAGATACGGCATTCCTTTCATCGTGCCCGTGTCCGTGGCCGACAAAATCACCGAACAGGGCTTCAAGAATGTTTTCCGTATCGCCGCCAAGGACAGCTGGTGGACGCGCGATCAATTTGCCTTCCTGAAAGACATGCAGGCAGAATTTGGTGGAGACGTCAAGCGACTCGCCTTCGTCTATGAAAACGGCGACTGGGGCAAGGGGTTTGCCGAGCAATGGAAAAAGCTGGCCCAGGAAGGCGGCTATGAAGTGGTTTTGGATGAGCCCTATCCCTCCACGGCTACCGACTTGAGCCCGGTGGTGCAGAAGATCCGCCGCGCCAATCCCGATGTGCTGCTGCTGGTTTCCAATGCCGCCGATGCCATCCTGTTGACCAATACTCTGGCGGAATACCAGGTGAACCTCAAGGCGATCATCGCCAGCGGCGGCGGCCACGCCGATCCGTCCTTTCTCCAGGCGACCGGCGAGAATTCCCGGTATCTGTTTGATATTGTCGAATGGGAGACCGATATCAACAAGCCCGGTGCCAAGGAAGCCAATGAGAAGTACAAGGCGAAATATGGTCAGAACCTGACCGGTGAGGCGGTTGACGCCTACCTGGCCATGTATGTGCTGAAAGACGCTCTGGAGCGGGCGGGCTCTCTCGACCCCGGCAAAATCCGCGAGGCTCTGGCGGCCACCCGGCTCGACAGCGGTCCGGGGATGATCGTCGGCTACGATTCGGTGGAGTTCGATGAATCCGGCCAGAACAAGAATGCTTCCCTGGTGATCGTGCAGGTCAACGACCTTGGCAGCGGTTTCGAGCGCATCACCGTGTGGCCCAAGGGCGCGCGCCGGGCCGGCTACACTCCGGTGTTCCCCGTGCCGCAGAAGTAACGGTCATGATCTACCTCCTTGAAGACACCATCAACGGCATCTTGATGGGCTCCATCTACGGGCTCACCGCCCTCGGTCTGACCGTGATCTTCGGTGTCCTCAAGGTGATCAATTTCGCGCACGGCTCGCTGCTCATGGTCGCCATGTACGTGACCTACTGGACGGTGCAGATGAGCGGCATCCATCCCTACCTCTCGCTGGTGGTCGTGGTCCCGGTCATGTTCGTATTCGGCTACTACCTGCAGGACATCGTGATCAAGCCGATTTTCAAGGCGGAAAAGGAAGTGCGCGAACCGATCACGGTCATCATCGTCACCACCGGCGTGTGGTACATTCTGGACAATCTGACCCTGCTGATCTTCGGTCCCCAGTACCGCAACCTGCAGGACAACGCGCTGCGCGGGAAAATGTTTGTGCTGGGCGACATGCTCATTTCCGTCCCCAAGTTCTGGGGATTTGTCACGGCACTGGTTACCGCGGGCCTGCTCTACTGGTTTCTGCAAAGGACCCGAATCGGGCGGGCCATCCGGGCCACCAGCCTGGACCGTGAGGCCTCCAGCCTGATGGGGATCAGTCCTTACAAGGTCTACAACCTGGCCTTCGGCATCGGGACGGCGACGGCCGGCGTCGCCGCCGTCACCCTGATTCCGTTTTACAACGTCTTCCCGACGGTCGGGGTGCTGTTCGATATCAAGGGGTTTATCATCGTCGTGCTGGGCGGCCTGGGCAGCATCGGCGGGGCGCTGCTCGGGGGGATCATCATTGGCTTGATCGAATCGGTCGGCCCCCAGTTCATGGCAGCCACCTGGACGGAGGCCATCGTTTACGCGTTGTTCCTCGTGTTCCTGTTTCTCAAACCGTCCGGATTGTTTGGAGTCAAGTATGACTGGTAATGATCTCGGCTGTTGCAGCTCAATTCAAATACGCGTGAATCGGTAACGCAATGACACGTCGCAGCATAAACCAATCCGCCTGCCTGCTGGTCGCGGTCCTGGCCCTTGGTCTGCCGCTGGTGATGCGCAGCGCCACCTATCTGCACATCCTCATACTCCTCTATTTCTACGCCTACCTGACCACCAGCTGGAATCTGGTGGGCGGTTTTGCCGGTGTTCTCCCCCTGGGCCACGCGGCGTTTGTCGGGATCGGCGCCTACACCTCCACCATCCTGTATCTGCAGTACGGCGTCAGTCCCTGGCTGGGGATGTTGGTCGGCGGCATCCTGGCCACCCTGGTCGGGATCCTCATCGGCCTGCCGACCTTCAAAATGCGCGGCGCCTATTTTGCTCTGGCCACCATCGCCTTTGCCGAAGGCATCCGCGTCATGATCGAAAACATCGACCGGCTCGGCCCCTTTGTCATCAATGGTCCGCGCGGCCTGCAGATTCCACCGCTGAAGCTGGGCCTGAGCAACTTCATGTTCGCCGTCAAGGAACCCTATTACTACATCATCTTGATCATGCTGGCAGCCGTCCTGCTGCTCACCTACTGCATTTCACGCTCCAAGCTCGGCTACTACCTCAATGCCGGCGGGGAAGAGCCCGAAGCGGCCATGGCCCTGGGTGTCAACGTGGCGCGGGCAAAGCTCATCGCCATGGCCATGAGCTCGTTTCTGACGGCGCTGGCGGGAACCTTTTACGCTCAATTCACCCTGTACATCCACCCCAAGAGTGTAGTTTCCCTGGATTTATCCTTCGAGATCGCCTTCATTGCCCTGATCGGCGGGCGCGGCTCCATCGCCGGGCCGGTGCTGGGAGCGCTGCTGTTGAGACCGGTCAGCGATTTTTCGCGGATTTACTTCGGCGACACGGTGCCCGGGCTGCACCTGATCATTTTCGGGGTGGTCCTGATTCTGGTCATGCTCTATCAACCGCGCGGACTGCAGGAGCCGCTGACACGTCTCTACAATAGGCTGGTGGATCGCCTGGCGGGCACCGAAGGCGGGGAGGCATCCGCATGAACATTCTTGAAATACGCGGCCTTCACAAGGATTTTGGCGGCCTGCGGGCCCTCAACGACCTGAGCCTCACCATCGAGCCGGGGCAGATCTTCGGACTGATCGGCCCCAACGGAGCCGGCAAGTCGACGGCCTTCAACTGCATTGCGGGAGTGTACGCGCCGAGCGGCGGGGAGATCTACTTCAACGGGGTCCGAATCAACGGCGAAAGGCCCTGGAACCTCTGCAAAAGGGGGCTCGCCCGCACCTTTCAGATCGTCAAGCCGTTCGCCACCAAGAGCGTACTGTACAATGTCATGGTGGGTGCATTTGCCCGCACCAACAGTCGCAGCGAGGCGGAACGGAAGGCCCTCGAGGTCCTCGAGTATCTGCATTTCGAAAAGCACAGGAACAGCAGAGCCGGCAACCTCACCATCGCCGACCGCAAGCGGCTGGAAATTGCCCGCGCCCTGGCCACCGAACCGCAACTGCTGCTGCTCGATGAAGTGATGGCCGGGCTCAGACCCTCGGAAGTGGACGAGATGGTCGGCGTCATCCAACAGCTGCGCGGGCGAGGCATCACCATATTCGTCATCGAGCACATCATGCGCGCCATCATGGCCCTCTCGGACCATGTGGTGGTGCTCCATTTCGGTCAGAAGATCGCCGAGGGCGCCCCGCACCAGGTGGCTTCCGATGAGAGGGTGATCAAGGCCTATCTGGGGGATGAGTATGTCATTTCTGCAGGTTAACGGAATTGACGTCCGTTACGGTGACGTGCAGGTCATCTTCGAGCTCTCTTTGCGGGTCGAGGAGGGGGAGGTGGTGAGCATCATCGGCGGCAACGGAGCCGGCAAATCCACTCTGCTCAAGACCCTTTCCGGATTGCTGGAGCCGTCCACAGGGGAAATTCTGTTTGAAGGCCGGCCGATTCATGGTTCACCGCCGGAAGTCATCGTGGAGCGCGGCATAATTCATGTGCCGGAAGGGAGGCGGCTGTTTTCCCTCATGTCCGTCCGGGACAACCTCATTGTCGGCGCCTACAACAGCCGCGCGGACAAAGCCAGGGAGGAGACCCTCGAGGAAGTCTACCGGCTGTTTCCGCGGCTGCGGGAAAGAGAGAGCCAGATGGCCATGACGCTCTCCGGTGGAGAACAGCAGATGGTGGCCATCGCCAGGGGCCTCATGGCCAAACCGAAGCTGTTGATGCTCGACGAGCCGTCCCTTGGACTGGCGCCCATTCTCATCAAAATGATCTTCGACACGGTGCGCACCATTGCGCAGCAGGGCACTACGGTGCTGCTGGTGGAACAGGACGTGAAGCACTCGCTCGGTCTGAGCGACCGCGGCTACGTGCTGGAGCACGGACGAATCGTTCTGGAAGGCCCGGCCCGGGACCTTTTGGATGATCCGCACATCAAGACGGCCTATTTGGGGATGTAGGGGGCAAAGGGCGGGCCTTGGGGAGCACGCAATAAAGGAGAGACCGATCATGCAAGGATTTTACAATAGGATCCTCACGGTTGATGTAACGGACATGACCTGGCGCGTTGATCAGCCGGACGAAGCAACGCTGGGCGCGCATCTCGGGGGAAAGGGGCTGGCCATCCAGTTGCTGCTGGCGCACAATCCGCCGCAGGTGGAGCCGCTCAGCCCGGAAAACCATCTGATTTTCGCCAACGGACCCGTTTCGGGGAGCCCGGTCTGGGGCTGCTGCCGCCACGGGGTGTACACCAAGTCGCCGCAGACGGGCTTTTTTTCCGAGTCCTATTCCGGGGGCACGGTCGCCGAGCACATCTGCGCCAGCGGATTTGACGCCGTGATGCTGCGCGGTGCGGCCGATGGGCCGGTGTGGCTGGAAGTCAGCCCGGAGGGAGTGGCCTTTCATTCTGCCGAGGAGCTGTGGGGGCTCGATACCTTCGCCACCGAAGATCGCATCAAGGAATGGGTGCTGCGGCATCGGCCGGAAACCGGCAAATGCGGAGTGATTTGCATCGGACCGGGGGGCGAGAACCAGGTGAGCTTTGCCGTCATCGAAAACGACTACTGGCGCAGCGCCGGACGAACCGGGGTGGGCGCGGTGATGGGCGCCAAAAAGGTCAAGGCCATCGCCTTCCACGGCAAGAGCAAAAAGCAGTTCGCCGATCCCGAACTGTTGAAGAATTTTGCCAAAACCCTCGCTCAAATCGGCAGGGACAACCCCGGGGTGAAGGCCTACAAGAGCATGGGAACCCCCATGCTGGTGGACATCATGAATGAAGCGGGCGGCTTCCCCACGCGCTACTGGAGTAAGGGCCGCTCGGAGCTGCGTGAGCAGTTCAATGCCGCCGCCCTGCACAGCCGCTGCGAGGTCGAGCCGCATGCCTGCCTGAAGTGCTTCATGGCGTGCGGACGGCTGTCCACCGTCAAGGAAGGGCGCCACAAAGGACTCAAGATCGAGGGACCCGAATACGAAACCATTTTTGCCTTCGGCGGTCTCTGCGAAATCGCCGGCATAGAAGAAATCGCCTATCTCAACGACATCTGCGATCGACTCGGAATCGACACCATCACCGCGGGCAATCTGGCCGGCTTGGCCATTGAAGCGGCGCGCCGGGGAAAGATCGAGCATCCCGTCGACTACGGCAAGGTGGATGAAGTGGCCCGGCTGCTGGAAGACATCGCCTACCGGCGCGGCATCGGGGAGGTTCTGGCGCAGGGCATCAAGCACGCGGCAAGGCAATGGGGCATGGAGGACCAGGCCATTCACGTGAAGGGGCTCGAGCCGGCCGGCTACGACCCGCGCATTCTGAAGGGCATGGGGCTGGCCTACGGAACTTCCGACCGGGGTGCGTGCCACCTGCGCGCCACCTTTTATAAACCGGAGCTGAGCGGCATGGTGGATCGCGACGGGGTGGAGGGGAAGGCCAGGGTGTTCACCGAGTGGGAGGACCGCCTCACCATTTTCGATACCCTGGTCCTGTGCCGATTCTACCGCGATCTGTACCAGTGGGAACAACTGGCGGAAATGATCAAGGGTGCTACCGGCCTTGCTTTGGACGTCGAGGCCATGCGCCGCATTGCCGCCGGCGTGAGTGACGCCGTGCGCCGCTTCAACCTGAGGGAAGGTTTGACCCGGCAGGATGATCTGCTGCCGGCGCGCTTTCACCAGGAGGCACTGCCGGAAACCGGGAAGGTGATCACGCAGGAGCAGATGGAGCAAATGCTCCGCGAGTATTACCAGGCGCGCGGCTGGAACGAGCACGGCGAGCCTCCGGCGGCTTAGGAGATTGTCCGAGGAAAGCGTCACCCGCGCAACCGAGGGTCGGGGTGAGGGGGGAGCCGCGAACAATGAAACAGCTGATGCTTAACCGGCATAACGAGGATGGAGGATCTGCAATGCACATCGATATCAACGCGGATATGGGTGAGAGCTTCGGTTTGTATCGCATGGGAAACGATGAAGCGTTCATGCAGTTTATCACCAGCGCCAACGTTGCCTGCGGTTTCCACGCGGGGGATTCTTCGGAGATGCGCAAGACCGTTGAACTGGCCAAGGAGCACGGCGTTCAGGTGGGCGCCCACCCGGGACTGCCCGATCGCCAGGGGTTCGGCCGCAGGGAAATGAACTGCAGTGTCCAGGAGATCTACGACGATGTCATGTATCAGGTGGGGGCATTGAATGCCTTTGTGCAGGCGGCGGGCCTGCGCCTGCACCACGTCAAGCCGCATGGGTCGCTGTACGGCATGGCCAACCGGCGCCCCGAAGTGGCTGAAGCCATCTGCCGGGCGATCCTCGATGTGGACAGGCAGCTCTATTTTTACACCATGCGCACCGGGGCTGTCGGTCAGGTGGCCGAGCGCATGGGCGTGCGGGTGATCTACGAGCTTTACGGGGACCTGGACTACGACGCCCGGGGCAATCTGGTCATCACCCGCCAGCATGATCCCCACAAGCCGCAGGACGTGGCGCACAAGGTGCTCAGAATGGTCGGGCGGAACAGGGTGAGGGCCACCGACGGAAGCGAAATCGACATCGAGGGATCGTCCGTCTGCCTCCATTCGGACACTCCCGGTGCCGTCGACATCCTCAAGGCGGTGCACGAGGCTCTCAGGGGAGCCGGCTACACGCTGGCGGCTCCCCCCCTCTAGCCACGGCGGGTCGGCAGTACGGTTCCGAGGCAAACAACACCATTGGCAGGGGTAGTCGGTCGTGAAATTACTCTGTATTG
>FWPV01006600.1_pt1 | contig 21921 bp, 16 predicted proteins | sample 2228371 | NCBI WGS metagenome assembly FWPV01 (sample SAMEA103939776, study PRJEB20133) | metagenome | reverse complement strand
TGCACGCCGGCGAGAATGATATGAGGCATCTCGCTCCGGGTGTCTATTTCGTCAGCACCGGCACAAAAAGTAGGTCTGTTCAGAAGGTCGTAGTGACCAGATAAAAGGAGGACAAAATGAAACAGTTATCAGCACGACTGCTTTATACTGCCGGGATGCTTCTCTTCCTGGCAGGACTCGCGAGTGCCCAGGTTGATACCGTCTGGGTCAGGCACTACAAATATAATCCCCGTGGGTATTCTGAGGCAAAGGCGATAGCGGTAGACCGTAACGGCAATGTGTATGTTACCGGAATAAGTTACGGTACAACTACTGAGACGGATATTGCCACCATAAAATACAGTCCGGATGGCGATACGCTCTGGGTCCAGCGCTACGACGCCAGCAGCCTTGAGGACGAAGCCTATTCACTGGTACTGGACGATTCCAGCAATGTCTATGTCACCGGCGGCAGTGCCAACCCTGATGAGACCTGGGACTGCGTTACCATCAAGTATAGCCCCGATGGAGAAGTGCGCTGGGTGGCGCGCTACAACGGACCGGGTAATGACGACGACTGGGCAAACGACATCGCGGTGGATGGCGAAGGTAATGTCTATGTTACCGGCACCAGCGTTACCAGCTGGCCTGACTTTGACATCGTCACCATCAAGTACAACCGGGCAGGTCAGGAGCAGTGGGTTGCCAGGTATGCGGGCATTCCCGAGCTTGAGGACGAGGCGGCTGCAATTGCGGTTGATGCCGACAGAAATGTCTATGTTACCGGAATCTGTAACCGTGCGGTCTGGCCCGCTCCAGACACCGCAAGCCGACTCATCACCATCAAATATGCACAGAACGGCACACCAACCTGGGTCACTACCTATAACGGACCGGTCAACGGTCCGGATGTGGGCTGTGACATTGCGGTTGACGATGACAGGTCTGTCTATGTAGCCGGCATCACCCAGGAGAATAGGGAGAAAAACATCACCATCAAGTACCAGCCTGATGGTTCATTTGGCTGGATAAGGACCTGTGGCAATACTATCTACACCGAGTCTTGGGATGGTCCATCGGTAGTGCTTGACCGCATGGGCAATATCTGCGTTGGCAGCACCATTGACAACAGCATCAATTACTCCTGGTATGACTTTCTGACGATAAAGTATCGTCCTGATGGCGAGACCCTGTGGGTAAGGACCTACAATGGTCCGGCTGGTGACGAGAGCGATGTGATAAACGACATTACGGTTGACAGTCAGGGTAGCGTCTATGTTACCGGCAGAGGACGGGTGAACCCCTACAACCAGGCATTCATTACGGTGAAGTATCTTGCCAATGGCACTCAGGCGTGGGAGGCGATTTATAACCCAAGGCTCCAACAGCAGGACTGGGATGAGGCGTGGGGTATAGCGGTGGATGATGCGGGCTATGTCTATGTGACTGGTTACAGCACCGACCTCGGTTATGCCACCATCAAATACACTCAGGCGACTGGAATCGCAGAGACGATGAAACACAACCCTTCGCTCCCCGGTTATCCAACGATTCTCCAAAGCCATCTCCATCTCTCATTACCTGAAAAAGCCGAACTGCTGGATGCCGCCGGTCGGAAGGTGATGGCGCTGCACGCCGGCGAGAATGATATGAGGCATCTCGCTCCGGGTGTCTATTTCGTCAGCACCGGCACAAAAAGTAGGTCTGTTCAGAAGGTCGTGGTGACCAGATGAAAGGAGGACAAGATGAGACGGTCATCAGCACGACTGCTTTATACTGCCGGGATGATTCTCCTCCTGGTAGGACTTGCAACCGGCTGGGTGAGAAGGTGGAACGGAGGCGCGGGGTTCGAGGACGGTGCTAATGGGCTGGCGGTTGACCGCATGGCAATGTCTATGTGACCGGGAGTAGCAAACCCCAAAGCAACCTCTGCGACTATGCCACAGTCAAGTACGAGTCAGCCGGAACGGTGCGATGGGCGGCAAGATACAACGGTTCGTGTGACTTAGCCAATGTCGCATGGGCAATAGCAATTGGCAGCGACGGCGGCATCTATGTTACTGGATACACGACTACATCTGAGGAGGCTTGCGCCTATGCGACGATTAAGTACAATCCCGATGGTGGCGAAGAGTGGGTGGCGACATACGCCGGGCCTGAGAACGATGCCCAGGCGTGTGCAATCGTTGCCGATAACCTTGGGGGCATCGCGGTCACCGGGTACTCCTGAGGTGGGAGCAGCCATCTTGACTATGCAACCGTCAAGTACAACTGGGCAGGCAACCGGTTGTGGACCGCGGTTTACAACGACCCGGCAGACTGGCATGACGATCCTAGGGCGATTGCGACCGACCTTGCCGGTAATGTCTATGTTACCGGGTACAGCGCAAGTTCAAACGTCTACCCATACAACTACGACTACTTGACGATAAAGTACAATGCGAATGGCGGTGAGGAGTGGGTGGCGAGATATGACGGCCCGGGAGACGAGGATGACGAAGCCTATGCGGTTGCGGTTGATAGTCAGGGGGATGTATATGTTACCGGCTATCATGTCGATGAGAATAGCAACCGTGATTATGCGACCGTTAAGTACAATGGTAACGGTGTCCAGCAGTGGGTCGCGACCTACGACGGCGGTATCGGCGGTGCTGGGGACGAGGCGCGGGCGATAGCGGTTGATAACTCGGGTAATATCTATGTTACCGGCGGGAGTATGGGGATAAACGGTTACCACGATATCGTAACCATAAAGTACAATTCCAGTGGCCAGTGCGAATGGGTGGCAAGGTATGACGGTGAGCTCTATGAAGACATAGGCGAGGCGATTGCAGTTGACGCAGCCGGTAATGTATATGTTACCGGATACAGCATCGGTCGCTATACGAACTACGACTATGTGACCCTTGCCTACAACACTGCCGGCGGGCTGATGTGGCTGGCAAGATACGATGGTCCGGTCAGCCACTACGACCGCGCCACTGACATCCCGGTGGACAACTCGGCCAATGTCTATGTTACCGGCTTGAGTTATGGCGGCGCTGAAACCCGGTACGACTTTGCGACCATCAAGTTTGTCCAATTCACCGGTGTAGGAGAAGCAACCCTTCACCCTGCTTGCCGGGAATGCGAGGTGTATCCCAATCCAGCAAGCCGGTTCTTTGCTATGCGTCTGCCGGTGTCCGGTCAGGATGTCACCGTCAGCGTCTTTGATGTCGCAGGAACACTGGTCCGGCGAGTCAGGACCACGGCTCACGCCGGGAGCCTACGGCTCAGTCTAGACGGGATAAGCACCGGTGTTTACTTGGTGCGAGCCGAGGCGGAGGGTAGGGAGGCTGACCGTTCACTAGGAAAGAGACCGAGAGGATAAAATAAGAGAAGACAATTCCGTAATGGAGGGAATGGTCCCGGGCGCTTTGACCACATCCACCACGGGCAGAGTTGTTGTTACCACCATCGGCGTCTTATTTCTCGGGTTCGTTACCGCCGGCCTTGGCATGACTTTCGAGCGTCAGTACGGAGTACCAGAAAGCGCAGAGGCGGCAACGGATATTGTCCAGACAACCGACGGCTCTTTTCTTATCGTTGGCACCGTGTTTGACTCCAGTGCCATCCTGTGGCTGAGCAATATGGACGGGCTGGTAATGAAGATTGACTCTACAGGCGAGCCGGTCTGGACTAAACGCTTTGGGAATACCTCCTGGGTTGACGCCATTACATCGGTGGTCGCGGATGGCGATGAGTTTGTCATGACTGGAATCAAAAACGACGACCTCTATGGTGGGCAGGTCTGGTTTCTGAAGATTGACCAGGACGGGGATGTCCTCGCCGAGCGGTCCTACGGCGGTGACCGGTTCAAACTGGACATGGGCAGTGAGATTATCCCGGCCGCCGGTCAAGGTTACTTCATCATCGGCACAACCAAATCGTTCACCCCAGACCAGAAGGGTGATGTCTGGCTCTTGCGGTTGGACGAAGAGGGCGACACCCTCTGGACCAGGACCTACAATCTCGGGAATGACGACGGCGGCACGAGTATCGCTCCTTTTACTGACGACCGGTTCATCATCACCGTAAATACCTGCACCGGTTACCGGGGCGGGGTGCCGTTGGGTTTTGCCACGTGCCTCATTGTTGACTCCGCCGGGAATGTGATTGACTCCACGGTCTTCCGCCTCGGCGAGCATACCACCCTTGCCGGGGTCAGCGCTACGCGGGATGGCGGAGCAATTCTCACAGGTGCCAGCAGTCTTTGGTCCAACTTCCCCAACCGGCAGGTCCTAATCGCCAAATTGGCACCGACAGGCGACACTGTCTGGACAAAACTTTACGGCGCAACAAACCGCTACAACGGCGGGTTTGATATCATCGAGCGCGCCGACGGAGGCTACTATGTTGCCACTTACTCGCAGACCTATCAGACACCCGAAATGAATTTTGATAACTGGTGGCTCTTGCGGTTAGACGCAAATGGCGACACCATCTGGAGCCGCTGGTGGGGCGGACCAAAGAATGATGACCCGCTGGCGATCTCATCCACGGCTGACGGCGGGATTATCCTCGCCGGTCTTCGGGATGGAAACTCGAACTGGTTTCAGAGCCTGAGGATTGGCAATATGGACATCTATGTCATCAAGGCGGATTCCGCGGGAATAGTTCCGATAACAGAAAAGAATACAGGGACCCCACCTCCTTTTCGGCTGAACCCTAATCACCTAAACCCTATCCCGGCCAAGAGAACCATCTCTCTTTCTCTGGTGATCCGTCAGCGCTGTCGGATTTTATTGAGAATCTTGGCGGTCTCTGGTAAGGAAGTGGCAAAGTTTGTGTCCGAGGAGTTGCCAGCCGGCGAGTGGGAGATTACACTTGATGCCAGTGGCCTACCCACCGGCACCTACTTTTGTCTTATCCAGGGAGGAGGCTATAAACAACAGCAGAAGATAACGGTCATCCGGTAACAAAGCATTACCGAAAACCTTTCATATGAGTCTACGTAGCAACCTTCATCCGAGCGCAGTCTTTCCTAAACAGGGGAAACTCCTGCATTATGACCACACCGCTGAACTCAGTGCTCATCTGGGTACTACTCACATCATCTACGAATATATGCCATACTGGGCTGACCGGCAAAAGATGAAGAAGAGAATACCAATGCGGAGACCGGTCCCCGAGATTCTGTATCTAGCAATGTCAGTGACTGGGACAACCAAAACCTAAATGTTGCCGAGGAAGAACGATGTCCGGCATTTGCCCGCTGGGGTCTATTTCTTGTCTCCGGGTAAAAAAAGATTATTGAGCGGGTAATAATTATCAAAAAGGAATAAAAACGACAGATCAAACAGAAATTTCGGTGAAACGCCTTCTGGCTCGGTTTTAAGTCTTCACTTAAAATTTGGATTAAATTCAAAATTTGCCCAAGATTTAGACTTCGGATTAGATTTGGAATTAGTTTATTATTAACCCGTAAGCCAGGCTTTTTCTTAAACCACCAATTAAATCCCTTCATAAACCAAGTTTCAGACCTTACCTTAGATAAAGCCTTAAGTCTTTTTCTTAAATTTCTATTTAGACTTTCCCTTAAATTAAAGATTCCACCCCCGGTATCGCTCCCCACTTTTTGAAAAGATAATCCCCTCCGGATAAGTTAGAAGTTTAAAATCAAGAATTCGGACCTCTCCTTCCGAAGGTCCTGGTTTAGAACTTTCCAATAAGCCTTCCTTAATTACTTTCCTTTTGACTTTTGATTTCTGACTTCCATATTTTTCTTTTAGGGTTGGGATTAGAACCCGAAACTTAGCGAGCCCCTCTATAAATATAGAGTAAAAAACCCACCAAAATCTTTCGCCTAATTTTTAAATCCTTGGTTATTAAATACTTACTTTCACTCGGTCTTTGGACAAGATCACGAAAATGACCTATTTTCCTTGTGCTATCAAAAAACTCGTCGGAATTCTAAATGAAGTCTATTCCCTCATTGGAAAAACAAAATTTGATGGAAGAGAACTTGACCTAAAAAAATCTTTTGTTAAAATTAAAGATAGATGCCGGCAAATCTCACACCTGACTATTTAGCCGCCGAAGAGAAGTTTCGGCAGGCGAAGACCTTAGATGAAAAGTTGTCCGCACTGAAAGAGATGTTGGCTACTGTCCCAAAACATAAAGGGACCGAAAAACTACAGAAAGAGATAAAGACGAAACTCTCCAAACTCCGCAAGGAGATGGCGAAGAAGCCGCAAACCAAAAGGACAATCTGGTATCACTTTGAGAAGAAGGGCGCCGGACAGGTAGCGGTCTTTGGTTTTGCCAATGCTGGTAAGTCCGCCTTAGTGAAAAACCTCACGAACGCCAATACCGAAGTCGCCCCTTACCCCTTTACGACCACTATCCCGAAAGAAGGGATGATGCCTTATGAAGATATCTATATCCAATTGATTGATACCCCACCCTTAATGGAGGACCCGCCACCCTGGTTCTTCCACATCCTCCGCTCCGCTGACTCGTTAATCTATCTCTTAGACCTCTCTTCCGACGATGTGATGGCTGATTACGAGAAGGGGATAAATATTTTGGAAAAGGGAAAGATATCGCTTTCACCAAAGAATAACGAAAAGATAAAAGAAGGCTTCACCTTAAAAAAGAGACTATTCGTTGGCAATAAGGTTGACCTTGAGGGAAGTCTTGAGCGATTGGGAATAATGAGAGAGATTGAGCCTTCCCTTATCGGTATCTCCGTAGAAAGGAGGATTGGTTTAGAAGAACTGAAACCTCTAATTTTTCAAACCCTCGCCATCATTCGGGTCTATACCAAAAAACCTGGCAAACCACCAGATTTAACCGAACCGGTGATTCTCAAACAAGGCTCCACCGTGTTAGACGCCGCCTTCTATCTCCATAAAGACTTTGCCAGAAACCTAAAATACGCCCGGCTCTGGTCCGAAGACGGATACCAAGGGCAAAGGGTGGAGAAGGGGCACATCTTGAAAGATAAAGATATCGTGGAGTTTCATATTTAACGGTTATGTCCCCACTCAATTTACTCTTAACTCTGCTCTTCTTATATCCCTTAACATTAGCCCGCTTGAAATATGATGGTGGCGGTGACTGGTATAATGACCCAGACTGTATCCCAAATTTAGCGAGGGAGGCAAACCGAAGGACAGGTCTTTTCGTGAACTTAAAGGAAGAGGTCGTTTCGGCAAAAGAGGAGAAGATATTCAACTATCCATTCCTCTTTCTCACCGGACACGGCAATATCTCTTTTAGTGAGGAGGAGGTGAAGAGGTTGCGGGAATACTTCTTGCGGGGAGGCTTTCTCTATGCGGATGATGACTACGGAATGGACTCCTCTTTCCGAAGAGAGATGAAGAAGGTCTTCCCCAATTCCGAGTTGGTGGAACTTTCTTTTGACCACCCTCTCTATAATATCTTTTATCACTTTCGGGAAGGTCCACCTAAAATCCACGAGCACTACGAAGGTCCACCCAGGGGATTTGGTCTATTTGATAGGGGGAGGCTTGTTGTCTTCTACACCTATAATTCAAATGTCTCTGATGGTTGGACCGATGCCCACAACGACCCCCCGGAAAAGAGGGAGTCCGCATTCCGGATGGGCATAAATATCCTCCTCTTCTCGCTCTTGAATTTCTCTCCTTTTCAATTATAATTCCCCCTTATGAAGGGTTTGGTGCCAAAGAATAATCTGGCGGAGTGGTATACCCAGGTTGTCCTGCGGGCGGAGCTGGCGGATTATGCCCCAATCCGAGGTTGTATGGTCATAAGACCCTATGGGTTTGCCATCTGGGAGAAGATACGAGATTTCTTAGACCAGAAGTTTAAAAAGAGCGGTCATAAGAATGCCTACTTCCCAATTTTTATCCCGGAGACCTTCTTGAAGAGGGAGAAGGAGCATATTCAAGGCTTTGCCCCCCAGTGCGCCTGGGTCACTCGGGGTGGTGATGAAGAGTTAGAAGAGGAATTGGCCTTACGCCCAACCTCGGAAGCAATCATCTGCTCAATGTTTGCTAAATGGGTCCAAAGTTATCGGGACCTACCGGTCTTATTAAACCAGTGGGCAAATGTCATCCGCTGGGAGAAGTCAACCCGCCTCTTTTTGCGGACGACCGAGTTCCTCTGGCAAGAAGGTCATACGCTCCATCAAACTGAGAAAGAGGCCGAAGAGGAGGCATTAAGGATTCTTGATATCTATGAAGAGCTGTTCAACGATTTCTTAGCGATTCCGGTGATTAAAGGTATAAAGCCCGCCTCGGAGAAATTCGCCGGGGCGGAAAAGACCTATACCTTAGAGGCGTTGATGCCTGATGGCCAGGCCCTCCAAGCCGGAACCTCGCACAACTTAGGGCAGAACTTCTCTCGGGCATTCAACATCAAATATCTTGATGAGGAGAATCAGATGAAGTTCCCTTACGGGACATCTTGGGGTGTCTCAACCCGAATCATCGGTGCCTTAATTATGACGCACGGCGATGACCGAGGACTTATCCTCCCACCATCGGTCGCCCCAATTAAGGTAGTTATCGTCCCAATTTGGACTAAGTCGGAAGCGGTGAATGAGAAATTGACCAAAAAGGGAAGAGAGCTATCTTCTCTCATCAAGAACTTTATCGGTTCTGAGGTGGAATTTGACGAAAGGAGGGAAGAGACACCTGGTTGGAAATTTGCTGAGTGGGAATTGAGGGGAGTGCCCTTGCGGATTGAAATCGGTGAGAGGGAGTTAAACGAGAAGAAAGTCTCTCTGGTGAGAAGAGGAGAAAGCAAAAGAGAAGAATTAAAGGAAGACGCCTTGGCGAAGATTCCCCTAATTCTAAACGAGACCCAAATCAGTCTCCGGACAAAGGCGAAAGATTTCCTCACCCAGAGGAGAACCTTTGCGGAAACGATTCCCCAATTCCAAAAGGTTTTAAGCGAAAGACCAGGTTTCGTTTGTGTCTATTGGTGTGGGCGAAAAGAGTGCGAGGATAAGATAAAAGAAGAGACCAAAACTACCCCCCGGGTTATGCCCCTAAACCAAGAGAAAAAAATTGGGAAGTGCCTCATCTGCCAAAAAGAGACAAAAGAGATAGTCTATTATGCCCGTGCCTATTAAGTTAAAAACCGCCCTTTTCACTGGCGTTCGCCACGCATTCGCCCACCGGGGAGAGATTGGTGGTGGCACATTTTTATTTCTTTATCCTTTCGCCTCACCCAAGAGAGAGACCCTCCTCACTTCCCTCTTCTGCCTCATCCCCGGGATTATCATCCGGATTTTGGCCCGGGGCCAGATTGGCAAAATATCTGACTCTTTTGAGATTAAATGTCAGGAGGTAATCCGGACAGGCATCTTCAAACTCCGCCACCCCCTATATCTCGGAAACTTCTTCTTAACCTTAGGGGTTCTGACCGCCTCCAATCCCCCGCCCCTTCTCTTTTTCCTGATCGTCTCCGGGTTCTTCTTAGAATATACCCTGTTCGCGATTGCCGAAGAGAAAGAAATCGCTGGATGCGGACCAGCCCAATCGCTAAAATTTAGACCCAAAAATTGCCTTTGGGAATGGAAGACCCTCACCGTCGTCGGCATAATCTATTTCCTTCTCTTCTTAAAGATGAAGTTATGGCATAGTTTATGAAAAGGGTCTTAGCGAGAGACATAGGAAAGTTTATTGGTGATGAGGTCCTATTTCAGGGTTGGGTCTCCCAGCTTCGGAAATTGGGTGCCATCACCTTCCTCATCCTCCGGGACCGCTCCGGAGAAGTCCAAGGGGTTCTCACAAAGGAAGAAGAGAAGAGAATCGATACCGGTAAATTAACCAAAGAATCCTGTGTCTCAATAAAGGGACAGGTCCGGGAAGAGAAACAGGCACCTCGGGGCTACGAGATTTTAATTAAAGAAATAGAGATCATCAATTTAGCCCAAGAGCTCCCCTTTGAGGTCGGGCGGAGAAGAGAACTCCTAAACTTAAAATTAGACACCCTCCTTGACTACCGACCGCTCGTCCTAAGAAATCCCTCAATTGGCGGAATCTTTCGGGTTCAGAGAGAAATCGTGAAAGGCTTCCGGGATTTTTTAGACCGAGAAGATTTCTTAGAAGTCCACACCTCAAAAATCATCTCCCAGGCCACCGAAGGCGGTTCTTCCCTATTCCCAGTCCAGTACTTTGAGAGAAAGGCATTTTTGGCCCAGAGTCCTCAGTTCTATAAACAGATGCTGGTCGGTGCTGGATACGAAAGGGTCTATGAGGTTGGCTTCGTCTATCGGGCCGAAGACCACGAAACTTCAAGGCACCTAAACGAATATGTCAGTTTAGACCTAGAGATGGGCTTCATCAAAGACGAAAATGACATTATGGACTTAGAGGTCCGCCTACTCCGCTTCATCTTCACTCGCCTTGCGGAGAAGACAGACCTCCTTTCCCTATTTAACCTCACGCCCGAGGAAGTCTCCCCGGAGAAACTGAGAGAGATTCCGAGGATTACCTATCGTAAAGCGAAAGAAATTTTAGGTCATAAAGAAGGCGAGGACCTAACCTCAGAAGAAGAGAGGCGCCTTTTTCAATATGCCAAAGAGAAGTTTAGTTCTGAATTTATCTTCGTCACCAAATTCCCCGCCAAGACAAGACCATTTTATACTATGCCCGATGAAGACCCTAATCTCTCCCGTTCTTTTGACCTGCTTTATAAGGGGATTGAGATTACAACTGGAAGCCAGAGAATTCACTCACTTGACCTTCTCCAAGAGAACATCAGACGCAGAAACCTCAATCCCGATGACTTCAAATTTTACTTGCAGATCTTCAAGTATGGAATGCCACCCCACGGTGGTTTGGCGATTGGGCTGGAGAGGTTCACTTGTCAGATCTTGAACCTTGCCAATATCCGGGAGGCGAGCTTCTTCCCTCGGGACCGAAAGCGGTTGACGCCATGACCTTGACTTTTTGGAAATTGGTACTTATAATAGTTTTATTTTAAAGAATGATTTGGAACTTAAAACAGGAGGACTTATGAAGAAAGGTTTGTTGGGATTTGTGGGGTTTTCGGTTTTGTGGCTTTTTGTCAGTCAATGCGGCAATCCTCCCCCAACTGAGTTTTTTGCCGGAAACTCCGACGACTCTCTATCTATCCTCTCTTTCCGTGATACCACCTCGGTCTTCGCGCTCACTTTCTTTGAGGATTCAATTCTTTCTCTTGACTCAGTGGCGAAGATGAATCTTTGGCGTTATGCCCGTGCCGGAACCGATCGGAGCCAAGCGAAGTTCCTGACGGTTGGTTTTGGTCGGAAGGTAATCCCCGACTCTTTCTTCATCCGAGATTCGCTTCTCTTCATTAAGGATACCACCGCCACTTTAATCCTCCGCCGGGATTTCGTCGGCGAGCTGTCGCTCCGAATTTGCTCAATCACGCCTTATGATGCAGACTCCGGAATCTATGAGACTTATTTCCTCGGGAAGGATACGGTCTTGAAGAAGCGCTTCACTGGTTCTACCTGGGAGTGGGGTCATTTTGAGCCAGTGAAGAAGGATACCGAACCACGGGTCTGGCGTTTAGTTAAGGTTACCGGTTGTCAGGTGGTCTCAATCCCGAATGAGGAGAACTCGCCAATTATCCCTTATCCGGCAGTGCTAATGACTCCGGGTCGGGTTGACTCGGTCTTTCCGATTGCTTATTATCGGGACTCAACGAAGTTTGGCGACCGCCGCCTCTTCTATTATCTTGATACATCTTGTCTAAAGAAGGATTCGCTTCTCTTCCTCTCGGGTGGACAGAAACTCACCGCTTCGGTTACCCCTTGGATGAATCCGGACGATACGACTTTGCGTTTCCTTCACTGCGGCGAGAGGAAGTCAACAAGTGTTGGGGTTATTCTACCGGAGTTCCCTTCGCCGACTTTCAAAAGGATCTATCTGGATGTGGTGACCTGTGAGGCCTTAACCTATGAGAAGAAGGATTATCGGGGAATAATTTGGGGAGTAGGAACAAAGATAAAATGAATAAAGGAAGTCCAGACTTCCATAATTAATTAAGGAGGGAGGTATGCTTAAATTGAAAACTTTATTTCTTTTACTCTTACCACTCCTTCTCTTTTCCGGTCCGACCGGAAAGATTATGGGAAGGGTGGTTGATGCCCAGACGAACGAACCTCTTGTCGGTTGTGATGTCCTCGTTCACGGAACCGAACTTGGTGCCTCGGTGGAAAAGGACGGAAGATTCTCAATCATCAATGTTCCGGTCGGAACTTATGATGTTGAGGCGTCAATGGTCGGGTATGACCCAGTGATTATCAAGGATGTGCGGGTGATGGCGGACCAGGTGACAACCCTCACCTTTAAGTTAAAGCCGACGGTCTTAGAGCAGAAGCCAGTTGAGGTGATTGGCGAACGGCCGATGGTCGTCCCTTCCGCAGTCCAGACGACCAGAATTGCCTCCGCTGAAGATATCGCGAGGTTGCCGATTACTCAGGTAACGCAGTTAGTCGGCCTCTCCGCTGGGGTTGTCTCCCGGGGTGGTTTTCAATATATCCGGGGTGGTCGGAATGACGAGATTCTAACTCTGGTTGATGGAATTGCCACGGTTGACCCATTCTATCACATCGCTTATCACCGTCCCCCCTCTCAGGCGGTTGAGGAGGTCCAGATAGTTACTGGGGGTTTTGATGCGGAGTATGGCGAGGCGATGTCCGGTGTCGTCCAAATATCAACCAAGGAAGGGGGCGAACGGATTTCTGGTGGTGTGCGGTATACCTCAGACGACTTTATGCCGAAGGATTTAGACTTTGGCTATAACCTCTATCAGTTGAATTTCGGTGGCTCAATTTCAAGAAGGCTCCGCTATTTCCTCTCCGGCGAACTCTGGAAGGCTCTTGATGCCTCACCAACCAGGTACCGCTTAGAAAAACCAAGGCAAGAGTATACCGGTCAGGCGAAGCTGACCTACCGCTTCCCTAAGACCCGCCTCTCTTTTGATTACTACACCTCGGCTCACCAATGGATGGCATTTGCCAATTCTTGGAGATACTGGCTTCATAAATACGCTTCAATCCGAAGTTATGGCGATAAATACGGGTTCACCCTCAATACGATGCCGGATAAAAATACGGTCTTTGAGATGAAGTTAGGCTATCACTACTACGACCGGATGCAGTCGGTAAGAAGTTATGAAGATGAGGAAGAGGATAAAAGTCATTTCTTGGAGAAATTGGGGATCTGGAATCGCTACATTATGAAATCCGAAGACTTCGTCTTCCGGAATGAGAGTATCCCTGGGCATCCGATTTATAATAATAAACCAGCCCCGCCCGAGACCGCTATTCTCTATCTCTTTAAGGACCGGAAGGCAAATTGGGAAGAGGGAACGCCTTATACGACAAATAACCCTTGGGGTGTCTATGGAATGTTTTATGGAGTAGGTGATTACCGACTCTTCCACTACCGGCAGTCAAAGACCTATATGGCGAAATTTGACTACACAAAGCAAATCGGGACCGTTCATGAGTTAAAGACCGGTTTTGAGGGAAAACTCTACCGACTCTGGCTCTTAGAGAACTCTTTGCCTTGGACCTCAATGCCTTTCTGGGATGCCTATCTCAAAAAGCCCTACCAGGTTGCCTTATATGTCCAGGACCGCGCCAACTTTGAGGACCTGGTCCTTCGGGCCGGTCTGCGGTTTGACTTCATTCACCCCCGCTCTAAGAAAGATGCCACGCCAACCAATGTCCTTGACGACTCTCTCGTTAACGCCAAACCGAAGTTTAAGGTCTCCCCAAGATTGGGAATAGCCTTCCCGATTACCGAGCGGATCAAATTCCGCTTCTCTTATGGACACTTCTTCCAGACACCTTCCTTCACTAACCTTTACGAGAGTTTGGAAGCGGACATTGTCCGGAGAGGAAATATTATCGTCGGCGACCCGGACTTAGACGCCCAAAAGACGATTGCCTACGAGACCGGTTTTGAAGCCCAACTCTCGGATGTCTTCGCCTTTGACTTGACCCTATTCTATAAAGATATCTACGATTTGGTTGGCACCCGACCGGTCTCCGCCTTACCGATGAGTTACACGATAATTACGAATGTGGAATACGGACGCACCTTCGGCTTTGAACTTGGACTCCAAAAGAGGTTATCCCAATACTGGCAGGCAAAGGCTTCTTATACTTTCCAGATTGCCAAAGGAACTGCGGCCGATGCCTGGCAGTGGTATACCTATAACTATCAAGGGATTCCCTTCACCCAGATTGACTACTTCTTAGACTATGACCAGAGGCACCTCTTTAACTTTGACTTTGGGCTCTCCTTTGGAGAAGATTTCGTCTTCTTCCCCCTCCGTGATTTTAGTGCCGGCTTTGTCTTCACCTATGGCACTGGCTTCCCCTATACCCCAACCGACCTAAGGGGCAACCGCACCGGAGACTTAAATTCCGGAAGGATGCCCGCCTCTTGGAATATTGACACCCGCCTCACGAAGAGTTTCCGAATCGCTGGTCTCAAGCCCATCGCCTTCGTAGACATTTTGAATCTCTTCAACAAGATAAATGTGACCGGTGTTCACGCTGCCACCGGTCTACCCAACTTTGATGGTCAGGTCTATACGATTGGGCAGTTCACCTCCGGCTATATCCCGGGAGACCCAACCTATCATCCGGCTCGGGACTATGACCACGACGGCTATATCACCCAATGGGAGAGATATGACTCCTACATCCGCGCCCGCCAGGACTATGTGGATAATCCCACGAACTACGGTCCACCGAGAAGGGTACGGGTTGGGCTTGAGTTAGGGTTTTAAGGAGGAAATATGGATAGAAAGAGACTTTTGATTTTAATTATCCCCCTGGTTCTTTTGGTTGCAAACGGGTTCGCCAAAAGTCAAATCAGTGGGTCAGGGAGTAAAATCTACGACAAGAAATGGCTCAATGCCAATCGCTGGGTGATTCCGATTTATAACGACGGAAGATTCGGAATTGATATCGGAACCGGAACCGATGTTGCTGGTGGCTATTGGCCAAAGCCCCTGAAGAACTTCTACATCTTCGGCGCGGGCGTCTGGTTTGGCTATATCTCGGCAACGGGTGAGACCTGTGTCACTTATGGCTACAACCCAAACTCCGGAGCCAGCGAGATGGTCCCGGTGTTGAAAAAGGACTTCACCTCGGGTTATGAAGGAAATCCGGATTACAAGATTTATATGTTCCCGGATGATTGGCCACCACCAAAGGATAAGTTCACGGTTCTGACCGAAAGTGGTGATACGGTTGTCTTCTGCCCCCAAGAGACGCTCTCTATTCAGGATGCCTGGTCTTGCTTCTCCGACCACGACCCGAAAAAGCACGACCCGAACGATACGAGACCAATCGGGGTTGATATCAGTATGACCGGTTATGTTTGGAATCTGCCGACCAACCGCGATATCGTCTTTATCCGTTATGACCTAAGGAATGTCTCAGGTGATACCCTAAAAAAGTGTCAAATCGGAATCGTGTTGGATGCGGATGTCGGTGCCTATTCCGATGATATGATGGGGATGGTCGTCAACCGGAGAACAACCCCAGCGGAACCGAAGCGCTATGTCTGGAATGCGGCGAGGACCGACTCGTTATTTGTTGACAACTTAGCCTGGATTTATGATAACGACAACCGGGAAAGCCCAGGTAGCCTCTGGGAGAGGGGGACACCAGGCGCGGTCGCCTATGACTTCTTGCAGACCCCCTACGCCTTGGACGATAGCCTTGATAATGACCACGATGACCTAATTGACCGGCAAGAGGTTGACTCCACCTATATCTGCACAACCTATCCCCCAGAAGACCCCCACCGAGACTCGGATGGCGACGGTATTCCGGCTTGGCGCGACTTCTCGGAAATTGAGCAGTTGGGGATGACCGCCTGTAAATTCTTCCCGATTGAGAATGACCCAAGAAATGACCCGGAGCGATACCTGGCGATGGCGGGTTATACCCACTACCTAAGACCACCGGTCTACGACCCTTATGACGATGACGACGCCACAGCCGCGGATAAGCGCTTCTTACAGTCATCTGGACCATTCACCCTCTTACCCGAATCAACGGTTACTTTAATGTTAGCGGTGATTGGTGCCAAATACGGTGAGGAAGGTCAGCCCGCCAACCAAAGGGATACTTGGGACTTAGCCAAGGCATCGGTTGAGGCACAGAAGGTCTACGACAACAACTGGCTTTTGCCGGCCGCACCTCTGGTTCCGAACTTCCAGGTGATTCCAGGTGATAAGAAGATAACTGTCGTTTGGGACAACTCAAAAGAGAGAGTCCCTGACCCATACTACCGGATCGCCTCCCGAACCGACCCAACCTATCGGGAGTATGACTTTGAAGGCTATAAGGTCTATAAGTCAACCGATGGCATCAACTGGTCCCAGATTGCGATTTGCGATGCCCAAAATGGCATAAAGTGGACGGACACGACGATAACCTTAAAGGTTGTGGAAGGCGAAACGACCAAGGTTGAGAGTATCTATACTTGGGCAATGGACAATGGTCTATTCTATTCCTACTTAGATGAGGATGTGGTCAACGGTATGGAGTATCACTATGCGGTCACCGCTTTTGACTATAACTTCATGCGGGGCGAGAGATTGGTCTTAGAAGCCGGCATCCAAGAGAAGATGACAATCCCAAGAAAGGAGGCCGCCAACTTTGTCTTCCCCACCGCCACCATCGTTCAGACCCGAGGCGATAGTATCAACACAAAGGCGAAATGGAAGGTCTCCACCCCCAATCCCACCGAGGTTGAAGACGCTATCTATGAACTCCAATTTATAAGCCTCTTCTATGACACCCTCTCTAATGCCCCGGTCTTTCGCCTCTTAGTTACGAAAAAGGGAGTGGAAGAACCGATAATGGATACCGTCCGTATCCTCTACGACTCAATATCTTTGGGTAAAGAGGGGATTTATTCAATTCCTTACTTTGCCGGATTAACTCCCGTCCTTGCCTTTGAACTGGACTCCGCCTTAAAGCCCTTTGATTCGGTTGTGGTCTCAAGATACCCCAAGGATTCAATCACCCTAATGGCACCGGCCAATCGCCTCCTCTGGCTCTTCCGCGGCTCAAACTACAAATTGGTCTGGGAGAATAAGGAAGGAGGCGGCTTGACCTTAAAGGTCTATGATATAGACAATGAGACATTGGTTGCCTATCAGCCCCTCACCGCCCTCACTGGCTCACTCTCCGGTTCCAAGGCAAAATATGGCGACGGCTGGTCTTTCCAGAACCGAATCGGACCTTCCACCACCCCATCCGATACCTTACGGGGGAATGATGCCGCTATCTACCTACCTGGTGGCATAATCACCTTCAATAAAGCCAGACCACTAACCCCAGAACTTCGCTCCCTAATTCAACCGGGTGATACTTGGTATATTTATTCCAATAAGGCTTATGGCTGTGGTCTCTCTCACACGAAGTATGAGTTGACGACAACGAAGGCTTCCTTCTCCCCTCTTCGGAAAGAGTTTAAGGTTAAGGTGGTTCCGAATCCTTACATCGTGACCAACCAGTGGGAGAAGACGACTTTATCACGAAAGATTGCCTTCACTGGTCTACCGGGAAAGTGTAAGATAAGAATCTACAATATGGCGGGCGATTTGGTGAAGATAATTGAGCATCAGGCGGACGGGACCCAGAAGAATGAATTTGGGGGCACCGCGACTTGGAACCTCTTGAATACTCACGACCAGAAGATTGCCTCTGGTGTCTATATCTTCTATGTTGAGTCGGATATCGGCGAATCTACCGGAAAGTTTGCCGTGGTCTATTAAGGAGGAGGAGATGAGAAAGATACTAACCATTTTGGCTCTTATAATCTTTGCCCTCTCTTTGGCTCAGGAAGAGAAGGAGGCATTTGATAAGAGAGGAACAACCGCTGCCTCTTTCTTAAAAATTGGCGTTGGACGTCCAACGGGGATGGGCGATGCCTTCGTCGCCCTATCCGATGACCCTTCCGCGATCTTCTACAACCCAAGCGGCTTGACGCAAATCGCCAAGCGGGAAGTGATGCTCAACTATACCGACTGGTTAGCGGATGTCACCCACAACTACCTCTCATTCTGCACACCGCTCACCAACATCGGCACCCTCGGGATTTCGGTCTGCGCGATGGATATCGGCAACTTAGAGTATTATAGCGTTGACTCCTTAGGCACACCAGTCCGTGAAGACGACTCATTACTAATGACCTTCCCCTGTTCTGACTTCTACGCCGGGGTCTCTTTTGCCCGGATGATTACCGAAAAACTCTCCTTCGGCACGACCGTAAAAGGAATATACGAGAAGATATGGGATATGGTCGCCTCCAGTGTCGCCTTAGACTTAGGTCTCCACTACAATACCGGCTTCCGCTCTTTAAGGCTCGGCGTCTCCATGTCTAACTTCGGACAGGAGATGTCCTTCTCTGGAAGGCAGTTAGACCGAATTGAGAAAGACCCAGTAACGGGCAAAGAAGTTCCGGTCCGCTACAAGACAACGCCTTTCGCCCTGCCTACGATTTTCCGCTTCGGTATCGCCTACAACCTAATTGATAAAGAGAAAGAGAAGTTAGTTACCTGCCTTGACCTCGTCCACTATAACGACATCAACGAGACCTTCAATATCGGTTTGGAATACAACATCCAGAACCTCCTCTTTTTAAGAGGGGGGTATATCTTCAATACCAGTGACGCCTATCGGAGCAAAGAGACCGGAGTTGGTCCGCTCACCGGTTTATCCGGCGGTCTTGGTCTATCCTTTAAGACCGGCGAAAACCTCTCTTGGCAGGTCAACTACAACTACCGCTACAACCAGATTCTTCCTGGCTCTCATCGTGTGACCCTCGGCATCGGCTTTTAAGGAAAATCCCTAAAAGGAGAGGGCGGTCGCTAAACCCGACCGCCCTTTTTTCAAAGAAAGCCGGTTGCGGAACAAAACCTTTCTCCTCTTTCTCCTTTTTTCCCTCTCTTTCGGGGCGGACTGGACAATAATTTTTTATCTTGACGGCGATAATAATCTATCCCAAGCCGCCGGCGAGGTCTTAGAAAAGGTCTCTTCTTTTGGGAGGAATGAGAAGGTAAAGATTGTCGCCCTAATTGACCTTCTCAATACAAACCCTTGTCTCTATGAGATTTCTAACGGGGAGAAGAGGCTCTTGGCAAATCTACCCGAAAAGGACTTAACGGACATAAACTTCTTCCGAGAGTTCTTACTCTTCTGCCGAAACAATTATCCGGCGAAAGAGTATCTCTTAATCCTGTATAATCACGGAAATGGCTGGTATCCGAGACTCTCCCCGGGATATAAAAGGGCAATCCTGTATGACGCATCATCCGGGAATTCAATCGGGGTCGCAAATGGGGAACTGAACAAGTTTTTGAGTAAAGGGAAGGATATCTTAGGAAAGAGGTTTGGGGTTATTGGGTTTGATGCCTGCCTGATGGGTGAGATTGAGGTCCTCTTTGAGATAAAGGATTTTGCGAAGGTCTGTCTCGCCTCCCCTTCTCTCATCCCGATTGATGCCTGGGACTACGAAGGGTTCTTAGATACCTTAGAGAAGAACCCGAAACTTTCGCCAAAAGAATTGGGAAGGGTCTGGGTGGAGTTGATTAGAAAAAAAGGCTCAAAAGGGGTCTATTCCGCCTACGACTTGGACCTCTTAAATAAGATTGACCTAACCTCCTTAACCGAGGACCTGAGAAAGAAGGAGAATCTAAAAGAGAGGAGGAAAGTCTGCTCAACCTATCCCTTAGCGGAAAGAGAACCTTCCCCTGAGGATGGACACATTGACCTCATTCACCTCTTAAACTTGTTAAACATTGAAAACCAATTGAAGGATGTCGTCTTAGACTTTTTTAGTTTTGGTTATCCGAACTCCTTTGGTCTCGGTGTCTGGTTTCCCTTCAACTACGGTGAGTTTAAAAATTGGTATTTAGAATACTTAAACTTATCATTCAATAAAGAGGTAAAATGGGCGGACTTCCTCTACCGCTACTACCAAATCTTTGATATTAAACCAAAAGAAGTGAAACTGACCAAAAGCGAAGTGGGCGCGGAGAATGAATTTACCCTTTTTTGGACACCTTCGCTCTCTTTCACCTTGGTCACCTATCACCTTTACTCCTTTGCCTCCTTTGAAACTACCCTCTTTGACCAAGGGGATAGTTTAGACAATTGGGAAGGGGATTGGACGATTGCCCAAAGGGGGCACTCCAGACCTTCTTCTTTCTATTCCGGTTCTGGGATAAACCTTAATAAAGTCTTATCCTTAAAGGAGCCGATAAAAATTCCGGAAGGTGGTCTTCTCTTTTTCTGGTCTTACTACGAGACCGAGGAGTTCTATCTTGAAGATAAGACGAAGAGAGACATCCTCTACATTGAAATCTCCGAGGACCGGGTTAATTGGGAAAAGGTTGACTCAATCTATGGGCGAAACCTCTCTTGGCAAAAATTCTCCTATCTCCTTCCGCAAAAAGACTCCGTCTGGCTCCGGTTCCGCTACCAGAGCGATAGCACATTCAACCTCTTAGGGGTCTTCCTAGATGACATCACAATCCTCTCTTTATCCAGATTGAAGAGATACGGTTGGAAATTAAAAGATACTCTCTTTTTCGTCTTTAATCAGCCAAAAGGGAGACATCATTTCTTCATCATCCCTGAAGACTCCTTTGGCAACAAAGGCCTCCTCTCCGATTTTCTTATTCAAGAGATTGAAAATCCTTGCCGTCCATTCTCCTTTCCTTCCCCCTTCTTCTCCGAGACGAAAATCTTTTTAGACCTTCCCACAGATGCCTCCGGGACTTTATTAATAATTGATTTATTGGGGAGAGTAAAAAGGGAGATAAGGTTCTTGGGGAGAGAGGCTTTCTTTGATGGAAATGATAAAAGGGGAAGACCCCTTCCTTCTGGTCTCTACTTTATTTTGGCTCACGGTCGGGGTGGGAAGATAACTAAATTTGGAAACAAACCTTGACTTCTCAAGATTTTAAGTAAAATAAAAGTATGAAGACTTTGAAAGAAACCCACTTTTCCGAAAAGGGAGGAAATATGAAGAGAAACCTTTTAATCTTTACACTCCTTGCCCTGCTCTTTGGGGCAATGTTTTTTTGGGGTTGTAAGAAAAAGAATAATCCGCCAGATGAGCCATTCCCGCCGATTGGCGACTCTTTGGGCTCAATAGATGTCTCTTATACCTTTCAGAGCGCGGCGATTGACCCGGATGGCGATAGCATTTCAATAAGGTTTGATTGGGGAGACGGAAAGATTTCGGCGTGGAGTTCTTGGGTGACTAGTGGTGAGACTATCTCCCTCTCCCATTCTTGGTCAGATTCCGGAACTTATTCAATCCGAGCCCAGGCAAAGGATAAGCAAGACGCAACTTCTAACTGGTCCGACCCGCATCAGATTACAATCTCAGGTGGCGGCGGTGGAGTTAGTTGGCAGAAAACGTTCGGCGGAAGCGATGGTGATTATGGCTATTCGGTTCAGCAAACTTCAGACGGTGGATATATCATCACCGGCTGGACTGGGTCTTTTGGCGCTGGCGGGGATGATGTCTATCTTATCAAGACCGATGGAAATGGGAATCTGGTCTGGGAGAGGACATTCGGCGGAAGCGATTATGATTATGGCTATTCGGTTCAGCAGACTTCAGATGGCGGATATATCATCGCCGGCGGGACCATGTGTTTTGGCGCTGGCGAGTATGATGTCTATCTTATCAAGACCGATGGAAATGGGAATCCTGTCTGGCAGAGGACATTCGGCGGAAACAGTTATGATGAGGGCAATTCGGTTCAGCAGACTTCAGACGGTGGATATATCATCACCGGCCGGACCGGGTCTTTTGGCGCTGGCGAGTATGATGTCTATCTTATCAAGACCGATGGAAATGGCAACCTCGTCTGGCAGAGGACATTCGGTGGAAACAGTTGGGATGAGGGCTATTCGGT
>FWPV01006597.1_pt1 | contig 21929 bp, 19 predicted proteins | sample 2228371 | NCBI WGS metagenome assembly FWPV01 (sample SAMEA103939776, study PRJEB20133) | metagenome | reverse complement strand
ATCGTTTGGCTGTATGAAATTTGTATTTTACAGATTAGTTAATTTTTAATATATTAAAATGACAGTTTATTATTAAAGGTTATCTATGGGAACAATTATCAAGAAAAAATATGTAGATGATAGCTGGAATTTCGAAGATGCGAATACAAAAACTTTAACCCATTGTTTTCATAGTTACCCTGCAATGATGATTCCTCAAGTTGCAGCAAGACTAATAGAAAAATATGGCAAAAATGCAAATCTATTGTTTGATCCTTATTGTGGTACTGGAACTTCACTAGTTGAAGCAAATTTGAGAAATATAAATGCAATAGGAACAGATTTAAACCCTCTGGCTCGTTTGATTGCCAAAGCGAAAACTACCCAAATAAATATTCAGACACTTGATTTGTATTTGAAAGACTTTAATGACTGGCTCTTTTCTTTGCGATTTGGGATAAAGAAAAATACGTCAGTAGTTATTCCTAAATTTGACAATATTGATTATTGGTTTACCAAAGATGTTCAAATTAAATTAGCTCTTTTGAAACATTATATTGACCATATAGACAATGAGTCAATAAAATACTTTTTCTTTGTTGCTTTTAGTGAGACAGTTAGAGAAAGTTCTTTAACACGAAATGGTGAATTTAAACTTTATAGGATTGCTGAAAATAGCCTTAAAAGTTTTAACCCAGATGTATATGGAATTATTGAAAATAAACTATCAAGAAATAGAAAAGGCTTAATAGAATTTATGAATCATAAAAAAAACAACTCTACATCTCAAGTATATTCTTTCAACACAGTATTTAAGATTCCTAAAGAAATATTGCCTGATCATTCTGTAGATATAGTTGTGACTTCTCCTCCTTATGGAGATTCTCGGACAACCGTAGCCTATGGTCAGTTTTCTAGGTTAGCTAACCAATGGTTAGGCTTTAATGAAGCTTCAAAATTGGATAAAGAATTAATGGGAGGTAAAAGACCAATAAAAATCGAGAAATTTGGAATTAGAATTCTTGATGAAATAATAGAGCAGATTGGAAATAAAGATGAAAAGAGAGTAAAAGATGTTTATTCTTTTTATAGAGATTATTTATCTTCAATAAGGAACATTTCAAACGTAATCAAAAATGAAGGATTCGTATGTTTTGTAGTTGGCAACCGAAGAGTTAAGTCTATAACCTTACCAACTGATGAAATAACATCTGAAATGTTTAAACTTAATGGATTTAAACATATTGAAACAATAATTAGGAGAATTCCAAATAAGAGAATGCCCTCAAAAAATAGCCCAACAAATGTAAAGGGGGAAAAGGATTCTACAATGAATTATGAATATATAGTTGTGATGCAAAAGATAGAAAACTAAAAGAGAATCAACTGAATGAACTTAAAAGAATTAGTCGAAAAATTACAAGAAATAAATAATATGGGATATGTAAAAGCCTTAAGAAAAGGGAACACAGGAATAGGTTATACTTTTGAGAATTTAATTGGATTAGAAGAAACAAACATTCCAATCCCAGATATAGGCGGAAGAGTTGAAATAAAAACTACTCGTAAAGACAGTTCTTCACTCGTTACACTCTTTACATTTAATAGAGGAGTTTGGATAAGAAGACCAAAAGAAATTATAGAACAATTTGGTTATGAAGATGAAAAGGGAAGAAAGGCACTAAAATCAACCATATTTTTCAATAAGCCTAATTCTTTGGGATTAATAATAGAAATTGACGAAAGTAAACATGTAATAAGACTTTTGACTCCTAATATTGAATTAATAGCTGAATGGGACGTTTACGTTGTAGTAGGAGTTTTTTCTTCAAAATTAAGTCGATTATTGTTTGTTTTATTGGTAGGCATTGATTTAAGAAGAATGCACTTGCAAGAAAATGGAACTGTTAGAAATAGAGGAACAGGGTTTAGAATGCGAGAAAAAGATATGTTAGAGCTTTATGGAAATAAACGTAAGCTATTGTAAATATAAAAGCATAACCATTGGATCAATTTGACCGGAGAGGCTGAGCGGTTTTTTTGGAGTTTTGAAGCTCGCATTAAGTTTTTTGGTTATTTAAAGTTTGTGCCCCGTAACCCTGCGGCAAGTTATCCAAAACGTTATGCCTCAATAATACACACCCTGTCTCAAATAAAATGCCCACTGTAGTCATGATAAAAAACACTTCATTTAAAGCTTGTTGACTATTTGTAAACAGTCTGGGGACAGTCTGGGGACAGTATTTTAAAAACGTAAGTCCTTGATTTTAAAGGAAAAAAGTGGCTGGGGCGGGAGGACTCGAACCTCCAAATGGGAGATCCAAAGTCTCCTGACTTGCCGTTTGTCTACGCCCCATCTTTAAAAATTCTATACTTAAAAAGTTTAAGCCTTTAAATTATTGTCTGAACAACCTTTGTCCAGCAGTCACTGAAATATCTCGAAGCTATGTCTGCAGTTTCTAAGGAGTCAAATATTCCAAATACTGTCGGTCCGCTGCCACTCATCGACGTCACTAAGGCACCTTTCTCTTTTATTTTATTTTTTATATCATTAATAAAAGGATAGTTTTCTATAACCACTTTTTCGAAGTCATTTACCAATAAAGTGTTCAAAGAGTTAAAGTCTTTATTGTTTAAAGCCTGAAGAATCAGTTTAATATCGACAGTCTTTTTTGTCAACTCTAATATTATATTATCATAACATGAATATGCCCACGTTGTCGAAATGAATAAATTTGGTTTAACAAGAAGAACGTAGAAATTAGTGTGCATTTTTAGCGGAGTTACTTTTTCACCTTTACCTTCTACAATAGCAAAAGGACCTCCAAAAAAGAAAGGTACATCAGAACCTATTTCTGATGCTATTAAAATTAACTCTTTTTTTGTTAGATTGAGACTCCATAATATGTTTAAACCCAAAAGAGTGAACGCTGCATCACTGCTTCCACCCCCCAGACCAGCGCCAACAGGAATGTTTTTTTTAAGTATTATCTTTGCACCTTTACCATAAGAAGTATACTTTTTAAGCCTTGAGGCGGCTTTAAAAACAATATTGTCTTGTAAAGGTATATCTAAATCAGATACTATTTCTAATTCTTCAGCATCTTCAAATATTAATTCGTCATATAAGTTTACACACTGCATTAATGTTTTTATGTCGTGATATCCATCGTTTCTTTTGCCTATTATTTTAAGAAACCAATTGATTTTTGCTGGAGCACTTAAATAAATCGACGTTCCTTGGACAGAAAAGTGGTGGATTGTCATTGTAGTTGCTGAATTTTTTTGTTCACTCTATCTCGAAGGTTCTCATCTTCGCCTTTTTCGTGAAATTCTAAGGCCTTTTCCCAGAATTCCTTAGCTTTTTCTTTAATTCCTATGGACATATAAACATCTCCTAAATGTTCAAACACAATGGGGTCATCTTTTACCAGTTCTACAGCTTTTTTTAGTGTCTCGAGCGCTTCATTATATTTACCTTGCTTATAATATACCCATCCAAGACTATCCATAATGTAACCATTGTCGGGTTTAATCTCGAGTGCCTTTTTTATTAAAATGTAGGCTTCGTCAAGATTCATGCCTTTATCAGCATAGCTATAACCAAGATAATTAAGAGCATCTACATGATTAGGATTAATTTTAAGAGTTTCCTTTAAATACTTTATCATATCGTTAAATCTATCCATTTTTTCATAAACAACAGCAAGATTAAAGTTTATTTCGTCGTTATTTTCGAATCGATTGAGGGCGTCTTTTAAAATAGATTCTGCGGTTTCAAATTCTTTTTTTCTAATATAGTGAAGTGCAAGGTAAATATAGATCTCGGGTTTATCCTTTTCAAAGCTTAAAATTTCTTTATAAACTTCAATCGCATCATCATCTCGGTCAAGTTTTGAATATAAATATCCCAGATAAAGAAAAGCGCTCAGGTTTTTTGGATCGCGTGAGATTATTTCTTTGAGCTCTCTGATCGCCTCTTCGTCTCTGTCCAATTCTGAAAGTGAAACAGCAGTGAAATAACGTATGGATAAATTATCGGGGTGTGCTTCGAGCACGATCCTGAATTCTTCGATAGCCTTATCGTATTGTTTATCTTCAAAATAAAGTATTCCAAGATTTGTGTGTATATCTATATTAATGGGAGTTCGTGAGCTTATTTTTTTATACTGCTCGATCGCTTTATCAATCTCTTTATTCTTAAAATATAATTGTGCAAGTCTTTCCATGGCTTGAAGATTTTGAGGATTTACCGCTAAGGCCTTGTTGTAATATTCTTCAGCTTCTTTATTTTTATTCTCAATCTCACTAATAAGACCTAAATTGAAATATGCGACATCAAAATTTGGCTTCAGTTGAGCTGTTTTTTTGAAATATTCTGTAGCTTTTTCGATTTCTCCTTTTTCGAGGTATATTGCCCCAAGATAGTAAATTGCCATAACATTTGAAGGATACATTTCGATCAACTTTTTTAAATTTTCTATTGCACTGTCATACTTTCCTGTCGCTGCATAAATCAGGCTTATAAACAAGGCAGCCTCCTGATCTTGAGGGTCTATAGATAAGATTTTCTCATAGATTTCTAAGGATTTTTCGTGTTTCCTTTGGCCATTGTAAAGTTCACCCAATAATTTAAGGGCAGGTAAATAGTTTGGATTTTTTTCGACGATATCCTCTGCAATCGACAAGGCCTCGCCGATGTTTCCTGTTCTCAGAAGCATTTGGCTGATCTGTGTTTTGAGGTAGGCAGAATCGGGGTCAAGGTTTGAAGCTTTTTTATAGTAATTAATAGCTTCTTCCCATTTACCTTCTTTTTCAGCCATGTAGCCCAGCATAAAGAAATAGTAAGCTCGGTGAGAGACAGGGTTATCGTTCCCGGTGAATTTTAACTCCTTTGCAGAACAACAGGTAGCAAATACTAAGGTTAAAACCAATGCAATGAGTCTTAATATCATATTTAAATTATGACATAAAAACTATATCGATAACAATGTGATAAAATTCTATATGGTTTTTGTAGATGTATTATTTCCTTTAAAACTGAGACCTTTAACATATAGGTGTGATACCCCACTTTCACATGATCTCAAGCCCGGGATAGTAGTTTCAGCACCACTTAAGAAAAGCCTTGCTAAAGGTATTGTTATTGGTGAATCTTCGGTCATTCCAGAGGGAGATGTTAAAGAGATCAAGGAGATCTATGATAGGCAACCTTTGTTGAGTACCAACATGTTAAAACTGCTTAAATGGATGTCGGAATACTATATAGCAGAAGAAGGACTTGTATTGAAAAGTATGCTGTCAAAAGAGGCATTTAAAGGTGTCAAAAAAAGGAATTCGGAAAAATTGGCCACAACAAGCCATGAGTTAGATTTATGCGAGGTAGATAAAACACACGTTCAAAAAGTTCTTCACTCTATAGAAAAAAAGTTATATAAAACTTTTCTCTTACATGCACCCTCATTAATATATGAATATTCTTTTCTTTTTGAAGTACTTAAAAAGACTAATAATATAATAATACTTTTGCCAGAGTTATGTCTTGTTGATAACTTTTATCAATTTTTAACCTGTACGTTCGGTCAGAGGGTCGCTCTCTATCACAGTGATTTGAGCAGTGGCAAAAGATATGAGGCAATAAGAAAGATTTTAGAAGGTCGATCCGATATAGTAGTTGGGACAAGATCTGCTGTTTTTGCACCCTTAAGAGAAGTTTCGTTTATAGCTGTTCTGCACGAACATAATGATTCATACAAGCACGTGGGATCTCCGTGTTACAATGCAAGGGATGTTGCCATAATGAGAGGATTTTTTGAAAAGATTCCTGTATTATTATCATCTGTTTGTCCCTCTGTTAATTCTTTTTTTAATTGCCATTTAGGTAAGTATAGTCTATTAACTCCTTCAAATAATGATATAAAGCCTAAAGTAAAAATAATAGACATGCGATATGAAAAAAAGATTAAGCCTTATCTGTCAAAAAAAGTTATTGATAGTTTGAAGAAGAGTATTAATAGTGAAAATAACGCCCTAATTATAATGAATAGAAGAGGATATTCAACACTGCAATGTTTTGATTGTAACCATATTGAAGAGTGTCCCAACTGTAAGATTCCGATAATATTTCATAAACATGATATGGTATTAAAATGTCATTACTGCAATTATATATCAAAAAGTGTGACGGATAGATGTAGCAGGTGTAAGAGTTTTAATCTGCGAATGCTTGGAGCGGGGACCCAAAAGCTTCAGGAAGATCTTGAAGAGATTCTCGGGGTAAAGATTTTAAGATTTGACAGCGACAAGATAAGAAAAAAGGCAGATTTAAGAGATTTCTTAGTCGATATTTTCAATAGGAGTAAAAAAGTTATTGTTGGAACAAATGTGATAACTAAAAGAATGCAGAGATGGAGTAGATTTGCAATGGCTGCAATTCTAAATTCGGATCTCTCCCTTGGCATGCCTGATTTTAGATCTGCTGAAAGGTCTTTTCAGGAGCTTATGCTATTAAAGAATATAATAGAAGAGGATGGGAATATTCTGATCCAGACAAGAATGGCTGAACACTATCTCTATAAATGCTTGAAGAATTATGATTATTATTCGTTTATCAAGGAAGAGTTGATGAGGCGGAAGTCTTTGCACTATCCGCCTTTCTTTAGGTTGATTATTATAAAGATTGTAGGTAAAGACAGGCTATCTGAAAAAATTTCGGCTGCATTCAATATAGTGGATAAGAATGTTGAAGTACTTGGTCCATCATCATCAAGACTTCAGAAGAATAGATGGGAGTATAAGGTTTTACTAAAATCTAATTCTCGTGAGAAACTACATATTGAAGCGAATAAAATTATTGAGATATTTAAGAAGATAAAGTCGTTGAAGTTTAAAGTAGATGTAGATCCAGTAAAGATTTAATGGAGTTAATGTTGTGTATTTAAAATATCAAATTCTTCCATCTTTTCTGCAAGGCTTTTCCAATTGCACGTCTGTATTAATTTGACCATCGAATGCATAGAGCCTCTTTCAATTATTTTCCATCTTTCGCTTTCATTTTCTACTCCATAAAATGGAAGCATAATAAAAAAGGCTTTATCAGTATAACTTTTAATAGGAGAAAGTACATCTTCACGTCTTGTATAATAGGGATCTTCTCCCTCTGTACACCGTCTATCGAAAACAATGAATTGTCTGCATGCTATAGGACGCAATGGGTGTACTGAACATGCATTGTCAATTAGAAATGGGCAGGGTTCATTCTGTATATAAAATTGAAGTTGTTTTTTTAGCAAATCTCTTTTTGTGCCTGTGATTTTCTCTATCACGTACCAGGATATTCCTACCAGTTCGAGCGGATACACGGGTATATCTCTATGTGTGCTGCAACAACTTGCGCAACCCTTTGCACAAGCAACTTTTCTTCTTTTCTTAGCCTCTATTCTGATTGCATCTGCTATTCCTTTATCTATAATATAATAAGCATCCAATAATATAGATAACCATGGATGTTTAAGTTCGTCTGATTTAAAGGAAAGCCTTCGAGGATGAGAATAGCCTGATTTTTTTTCTTTTTTATTTATCATTTTTTGATTATAAAAAAGATCCCATATAAATGCCAATTTTCCGGATGCGGAATTTCATCTTGGAAAAAGGTTTTATTTTGAGCGATAATAAAAAATGTTCGATTTTATTTTTATCTCCATGCCTTATGCACGATTCATCTCGAAGTGGTTTGCAAACATTCCAAATATAAATCTCGGCATAATGCAGTCTTTTCTCAAACAAAAAGGGAAAAAAGTCAAAACTTTCCACTTCCACCTTGATTTTTTACCATTTATTAAAAGATATGACCCCGTCGCATGGGAGGAATTTCTTAATGGATCGGAGCAGTTTGGCATTGAATATATGGGATTAGATTACGTGTTCGCATCACTTTTTTTTGAGGATGAGTATGAAAAATCAAAAGACCTTTTTAGTGAGCGTCTGGAGTCCATAGGTTTAACATTAAATCATTTTGAAATGATGAGAAATATTGCAAAGGCTTTCATTGATTTTTGTCTTTCAAAAATATCTCCATTTCTTAAGGGGACAAAACTTGTGGGCTTTAGTTGTTCCCATTATCAACTAAGCAGTTCACTTTTGTTATGCTCTGAGATAAAGAAAAAGTACCCCGAAATAAGAGCAATATTTGGGGGGAAAGATTGTACAGGTGCTTTTGGATATGAACTTATGAATAATATAAAGTTTTTAGATTTCGTTGGAACAGGTGAGTGCGAGGTGACAGTCGAAAGTCTCCTTAAAAATTTAAATGGAAGCGAAAATAAGATATTTAACGTATTGTATAGAGAAAAAAATGGTTCGGTCGTAAAGTCGGAAACAAAACCAAATCTCGAAATCAATTCACTCCCTTTCCCTGAATACGATTTTCATGAGTTTCCATTAACGTTAGAAGAAATCATTTTACCAATAGAGTTCGGTAGAGGATGTCCGTGGAAAAGGTGTACTTTCTGTCCTGATGAATCTTATAACATTAAATATCAAGCTAAAACAGCAGAGAGATTAAGGGAAGAAATAGAGTTCTACCGAAATATATCTGACAGACTTAAAAATTTTTTTATTTTAGATTCAGACGCACTGAAGGATAAAAAAACAATAACAGAACTTTCCCACTATCTAAGTAAAAAAGGATTTACGTTCCATTATGCCGAGTTTCGTGCAGAAAGAATGGACAGGGATGTATTGAGCTCTCTTTTGCGTTTTGGAAAATGGGCATCTCATTTTCAGATAGGTATCGAGACATTCAGTGATAGGGTACTAAAGTTAATGAATAAAGGTGTCTCAGTATTAAAGAATGTGGAGGTTCTGAAAGCAGTTGCTGAGTTAAGAGTTCCTATCCAGTTTAACCTTTTTACCTGTTTTCCTAACATGACTACAGAGGATATGATTGAAAATAATAGAGTGATGGATAAAATACGTCATATACTGGTTCATAAGAATATCTTAATATATCCGGGTGAATTCTATTTGCCGACAGATTGTCCTGTCTTTCACGATACAAAAAAATATAGGATCGAGAGACACACAGATTCAATATTTGCTTGTATTTTTAAAGACTTTTCCATGCCCTCATATTCAAATTATCCATATCCTTATCAATTCGATAATGATGAGGAACAATATAGGATGTCACAGATAATAAGAGAGAAAGTCGATGAAATAAAAAGTAAAAATCCCGAAGAGAATTTCATTCTCTACGATATATCTTCAGGAAAATTAAAGATTGTCGCCTGCCTGGATGGCAAAGTTAGAAATTATACCTTCGAATCCATAGAAAAAGAGGTTTATTTAGCTGCCCTTGATAAAGTGCAGAAAATTAAGGATTTAAGCGAACGTTTCGGAATAAAAGAGGAGGATCTTGTGTCAATTCTTGAGAATTTCGAAAATGAAGGTTTGATAATATTTTCTAATGATAAAAAGTCTTTCTTATCTTTAGCTTTAAAATATGAAATATAATCTTGATTTATGGTAAGATTTAAACAAATAAAATGAGAACAGTTATAGTTGGGGGTGGAATCTCTGGCCTTTCACTCGCTTATTTTCTTCTTAATAGAAGACCATCTTTAGATATTGTAGTTCTGGAGGCTGAGAAAAAGGCTGGGGGTAAAATATGGACAGATAAGGTAAATGGATTTCTTTGCGAAGGTGGTGTCAATGGTTTTCTCGATAACAGACCAAAGACTTTGGAACTAATTTCAAATTTAGGACTTTCTCCGTTGAGGAGTAATGACAATGCGAGAAAGAGATATATTTTTTCTGACGGAAAACTTCACCTTTTACCTGAGTCTCCGATATCCTTCTTTTCTTCTGATCTCCTCAGTCTATATGGCAGATTCAGAGTTTTATGGGAGATTTTCGTTCCGAAGGGCAAGGCAGATGATGAGACACTGGCATCCTTTGCTGTCAGAAGATTAGGTAAAGAGGCTTATGAGAAATTGATAGATCCGATGGCGTCTGGTATATATGCTGGCGATCCCGAAAAGATGAGTCTTAAAAGTTGCTTTCGAAAGGTATATGAACTCGAACAAGGATACGGTAGTCTTATAAAAGGAATGATGAAACTCAAGAGGGAAGCGAAAAAGACAGGTAGAAAAATAGGACCGGGTCCCGGAGGTATTCTCACCTCTTTTTATGATGGAATGGGTTTAATTATAGGAACACTAAAGAATTTTCTTGGAGAGAGAATGAGGACAAATGCTAGGGTCGTTTCGATTGACAAAAAGGGCGAAAAATACGTGGTTTACATATTAGATGGTTCCAGTATTGAATCAGAAGCACTTGTACTTGCAATACCTGCCTATGAGGCTTCAGAAATGGTAAAACCTTTGGACAAAACCCTATCTAAGACCTTAAATGAAATCTTTTATCCGGCCATTTCAGTTGTATGTCTTGGTTATAAACATGATAAAATTAAACATTCCCTTGACGGGTTTGGTTTTCTTATACCCAAAAGAGAGGGTAAGAAGATACTCGGAACATTATGGGATTCGAGTGTATTTCCGAATAGGGCACCTGAGGGATATGTTTTGCTGAGGAGCATGCTGGGTGGTGCACGGATGTCGGATATAGCACTTTTAGATGAAGAAAAACAGTTAAATATAGTAATGAGCGAGTTAAAGGATATAATGGGAATAAATGCGGAGCCAGATTTTAAAAGAGTATATATACACGAAAAAGGCATACCTCAATATTCTTTGGGTCATGAAAAGAGACTTGAGGTTATAGATAATGCTGTTTCCAGATTTAAAAGGCTTTATATTACAGGAAATGCTTATCGAGGCATAGGAGTTAATGATTGCATAGAAAATTCATTTAATCTGGCTGAAAGAATGGTGAGGGAAATAGAGCAGTGAATGAGTTATCTTGAAAAATATAACATTAAACTTAAATTATTAATTAATAAACTAAACTCAGGAGGAGGGTGCCTTGAAAGAAAGCGAGATAATCGAAATTTTAAAGAAAGAGAATGAAGAGTTTAGAAGGCTTAGTGAAGAACATAGGAACTTAGACATTCTTCTTTCGGAGATGGATAACAGGCGCTATTTGACTCCCGATGAGGAGATCGAGAGGAAAAAAATACAAAAGCAGAAGTTGCTTAAAAAGGACAGGATGGCAGCGCTTGTAAGGGAGTATAAAAAGAACCATTCTCTAAATTAGAATTAGAAGATATTATATCCAGAATTTAAGAGAGGTATCCCTTATGCATGCAGAATAAGGGATATTGTTAGCCTGGAACTTTAAGTTACAAATAGGGTAAAGGAATACTAAACTAAAGAATGCCTGTATCTTAAGAACGAATTTCATGTTTCGTCTCTGTTATCCTTGTCCGTAAGAAGGTTTTTTATACGGATAACGATTAAACGAATATATGGTACACTAAGGAATCAAAACAAATTTTTTGCAACATTTTTTTAGCCCATATTATTCATAAAAAAATTTGCAGATTCAGCGTTAAAATTATTTTTATTCTTATATTTCCATGAGTTGATACCTGCTTAATCGCAGGAATTATTATTATATATCTAAAGGAGAGTAGATATGAGAAGCAGGAAAATAAAAGAAGGTATAGAACGAGTCCCTCATAGAGCATTACTTTACGCTACTGGAATTCCCAAGAGTGAAATGAAAAAACCATTCATAGGTGTAGCTACAAGCTTTACTGATATTATTCCAGGTCATATAGGAATGCGAGATCTGGAGCGATTTATAGAGAAAGGTATTCATACAGGCGGTGGTTATCCATTTTTCTTTGGTATACCAGGTATTTGTGATGGAATAGCAATGGGGCATGGAGGCATGCATTATTCTCTGCCTTCGAGAGAGCTTATTGCAGATATGGTAGAAACCATTGCTGAAGCTCATCAATTTGACGCCCTTGTACTTCTTACCAATTGCGACAAAATTACACCAGGTATGCTTATGGCTGCAGCCAGAGTTAATATACCTGCAATAGTTGTTACGGCAGGTCCGATGCTTTCTGGAAGGTTAAGAGGAAAGAGATTGTCATTGGTAAACGATACATTTGAAGCTGTGGGAAAATATAAAAAGGGACTGATAAAAGACGAGGAACTTGAAGCTCTTGAAATGTGTGCATGTCCTGGCGTTGGTTCATGTCAAGGCATGTACACCGCTAACACCATGGCGTGTGTGACTGAGGCGATGGGAATGAGTTTACCGCGTTGTGCTACGACACTTGCTGTTTCAGCGGATAAGAGGAGGATCGCTTTCGAGAGCGGAAGAAAGATTGTTGAATTAATTAAAAAGAATATTACACCAAGAAGTATAATGAACAAAAAGGCCTTTGAAAATGCAATAATGATTGATCTTGCACTTGGTGGCTCAACAAATACGGTATTACATATCCCTGCAATAGCATATGAAGCAGGGGTAGACCTTCCGCTCGAAACATTTGATGTCCTTGCCCGAAAAACCCCTCATATTGCTAACATGTTACCTGCTGGAGAACATTTTCTCGAGGATCTTGAATGGGCTGGGGGTATCCCTGCCTTAATGAAGAGATTAAAAAATAAATTGAATAACAATATGACAGTTGCAGGCAAAACTATTTACGAAATTGCTGATTCTGCTGAAATTCTTGATTCAAACGTTATAAGGCCTCTTGAAAAACCGTACCATAAAGAAGGTGGTATAGCAATATTGAGAGGCAATTTAGCGCCAGAGGGGGCTGTTGTTAAACAAACAGCAGTAAGTAAAAAAATGATGAAATTTGAGGGCAAAGCAAAGGTTTTTAACTCAGAAGAAGAGGGTATGAAGGCAATTATGGAGGGGAAGATAAAAGACGGCGATGTTGTGGTAATTAGATATGAAGGTCCAAAAGGAGGTCCGGGTATGCGAGAAATGTTATCCCCAACAGCAGCCATTGCAGGGATGGGATTAAGTGAGTCAGTAGCACTTATCACAGATGGGAGATTTTCAGGTGGAACACGTGGTCCTTGCATAGGCCACATTTCACCAGAGGCTATGGAAGGTGGAGTGATAGCAATTCTTGAGGATGGAGATATAATAAGGATTGATATTCCAGGAAGGAAAATAGATGTTCGTCTATCTGATGATGAAATAAAAGCAAGATTAAATAAATGGAAACCCCCGAAACCAAAGATAGCCAAAGGTTATCTGGCGAGGTACGCAAAAATGGTAACATCTGCTGGTAGCGGCGCGGTGATGAAATCAATATAAATTAAAGTTCTATAATTTCTCCTTCCATTTTATTTAGATCGACGATACCTACAGTCGATTTTCCGTACAGATAAGTGCTGACCTCACCTGGATTTATAATTAGAGTGTTTTTAATTTTCCTCAGGTCAGCTATATGCGTATGACCATAAATCACAAGGTCAAAATGGCCACTGTCTGCAAGTGCGTCAGCTATATGGTGTTCATGCATTACAACAATTTTTCTGTTGTTTAAAGAGAATACATGAGGTTGATTATATATATTGCCTTCTGATCTTTCTAAGAGCAGTAATTTGTCTCCGTCGTTGTTACCAAATATACCTGTGAATTGACATTTCAGACCCTTAAAAAGTTTTAAAGTAAATGGCGATGTATAATCTCCTGCGTGGATTACATGTTGGACAGCTTTTGAATTGAAAAGTTCAATGGCTTTTCTTACCAATGGTAAATTATCGTGTGTGTCGGACATAACTCCTATCAGCATAAGATATACTCCTTATAATGAAATTTTGGATCATCTCCAATTTAGTTGCTAAAAAGGATTCAAGGATTCCAGGATTCAAGGATTCAAGGGTTCAAGTGCTTATTTCCCTTTTGTTAATTTGTAGATATCTAAACATAGTTGATAAGACCTTTGCCAAACTTTTAAGTCTTTGTAATTCTTAAGCATTTTCCTCGAATCCTTAACCCCTCGAATCCTCATGATCTTACCAACTTTTTTGGAGATGATCCAATTTTTTTATATATTATGTCTAATTATGTTTTCGATTCCCAGACGAATCATCATTATTGCTATCGATGCGAGCAAAAGTGCCATAACCTTAGATAAACCGATTATGCCACCTCTACCAATTACGTGTATAATCTTCTCTGCATTTATTAAAGAGATCCAAACTAAAAACAGATTAATAAAAAGTGATATAACTGTGGGTATAACTCCATAATGATCTTCGAGAACCAGAAGAGTAGTCAGAACAGCAGGTCCTACAATCAAAGGCACACCTATCGGAACAACACCCATTTTAATGTCGGGCTTTTTTCTCTGTTTATCATGCTGTAATAAATCCAGTACTGCGAACACCAGGAGTACCAAACCCCCTGCAATCTTGAAATCATCACCTGTAATCCCGAGTATCTTAAAAATTGCTTCACCAAGAGCGATAAAAACAAGACTAACGACTACAGCCGTAATTATTGAATCTCTTACGACCGATCTTTTCTTTGCCTCGGACATTTCCTTTGTCAAAGATATAAAGATAGGAATGAGCATAAATACATCTATTGCTACAAAAAGTGGTATAAATGTGTTGGGTATTAACTTTATAATTTTTATCATAGTGAAATTATAATATTCACTGAATAAAAAAAGACAATACTATTTTTATTACGAATAATAACCTTCTTATTAGCCCGAATAATGTATACTATAAAGGATTCCAGTTGAATACCAGAGAGATAATTGTAAAAAATATTCTTTCGAAATCAAAGGTTTTCGAGTATTCTCTCAATCCTTATGTAGGATGTCAGCATAATTGCGTATATTGTTACGCCAAATTTGTGAAAAAGTTTACCCGACATGAGGAACGTTGGGGAGACTTTGTTGACGTAAAAATCAATGCGCCTGAATTACTGTCGATTGAAATAAAGAAGAAAAAGAAGGGCCATGTTTGGTTAAGCGGAGTCTGTGATCCATACCAGCCTCTGGAAGAAAGATATAAACTCTCAAGGAAATGTCTTGAGATTCTTATAGAAAATGCCTGGCCTGTAACAATCCAGACCAAATCCCCTTTAGTTTTAAGAGATCTGGAGCTATTAAAGAATTCCAGTACAGTCGAGGTTTGCCTTACTATAACAACTGCGGATGAGAATATAAGAAAAATTTTTGAACCTAATGCACCATCAATCAAAGAAAGAATCAGTGCCTTACATACGCTTTGTAAAGAAGGTTTAAAAACTCATGTTATGATAGCACCTCTTCTGTTAGGGGCTGAGAGACTCGTAAACGAATTAAAAGAAAAGATAGATTATGTGATCATTGATAAGATGAATTATCATTATGCAGATTGGATATACAAAAAATACAGGATAGAATGGGCAAGAAAATATGATTTTTTTATCAAAACAGGAAATACCATCAAAAGACAATTCGAAAAAGAAAATATATTCTGTCAGATATTATTTTGACCCCCAAAATGCATTTTGGAGCGATTATTCCCATACAATTTCTTCTATTGGGAAAACAGGTCCTTCCTTGCATATCCTCTTATATCCATCAGTTGTCTTGACCACACATCCCTGACAGGCACCAAACCCGCATGCCATATTCTCCTCGAGTGAAAAATATCCTTTTATCCCTTTCTCCGTAGCGAGCTCAGAGATTGCTTTCAGCATTCCACTTGGACCACAGGCATAGATTAAATAACGTCGTGAGGTTTTATTATTCTTCAATAGATATCTAAGCACTTCGACGACAGTCCCTTTTTTTCCAAAAGAACCATCGTCAGTACAAAAGATCGGTTGTCCTTTAAAATGTTTCAAATCTGCCAAAACAGTTAGTTCCTCTTTACATCTTGCCCCATATATTATGTATGCCTCTTTATTAATTTTTTCTGCAAAAGAAAATATTGATGCAATCCCTGTTCCACCCGCAACAAGTAATGGCACATAACCTTTCAAAGGTTCAGGATAGCCATTTCCTACAGGACCAACTAAATTTAGGATATCGCCTTTCTTTAAATCCCTCATTATCAGAGTTCCTTTTCCTTTTAAAACGTATAAAAATTGTAACCCGTAAGTTTTTTTCCTGAATAAACTGAAGGGTCTTTTCAGTAGCGGATCATAATAGTTTCCAACCCCGATCATATAAAACTGACCAGGTCGTGGGTTACTTGTTTTTTCTAAGGGTCTTACTGTAAGAAGATATGTTTTTTTGTCTAAGGGAAAATTATTTGTTACTTTTGCCTTGAAATAACTACTCAAAGCTTATCTCTAATATTTCATACTCGAGTGTCTTTGCAGGAGCTTTGATATTCACAACATCCCCGACTTCTTTATTAATGAGTGCTTTTCCAACAGGTGAACTTATTGATATTCTACCATTCTTTACATCTGCTTCTTCAGGGCCAACGAGTATGAAAACCTTTTCTTCATTTGTGTCAAGGTCCAATACCTTAACCTTAGCGCCGAATGCAACTTTATCCTGCGAGATATTAGCAGGGTTTATAACATCTGCCAGGGCAAGTTTGGTCTTTAATTCCTGAATCCTTCCCTCTATAAAAGACTGCCTCTCTTTTGCCGCATGATATTCAGCATTTTCAGAAAGATCACCGTGGGCTCTTGCTTCCGAAATCTCTTTTATATTTCTGGGTCTATCAATCTTTAAAAGCCTATCGAGTTCTTCCTGAAGTTTTTTATAGCCCTGAGGTGTCATCGGGATTCTTTTAAACAAACTTACTCACCTCCCAAAGATTTGGTAGTAAATTAATTTAACACTTTTTTAACAGATTTTTCTATATTAGATGGCATAAGATAAGCTGTGGTTTTTCCTGATGATAAAATAAACTATAATTATTAATCAAAAAACTAAGATGTGAAGGAGTTCAAAAGATGAGATTTTCAAGAATGCTCATACCAACATTAAGGGAAATCCCTGCTGATGCTGAATCAGTAAGCCACATATTGATGTTAAGGGCAGGATATATAAGACAACTTGCCGCAGGCTTATATATCTATCTTCCGCTTGGTATCAGGGTTATCGAGAAGATAAATAAAATCATTCGTGAGGAGATTAATGCGATTGGTGCACAGGAAATGTCTCTGCCTGTTCTGCATCCAGCTGAGATCTGGCAGGCAACAAAAAGATGGTATGAAATAGGTGATGAGATGTTCAGGTTGAAAGACAGAACCGGTCGCGATATGTGTCTGGGAATGACACATGAAGAGATAATGGCATGGCTTGCTTCAAAAGAAATTCGTTCCTACAGAGAGTTACCTCAAATATGGTATCAGATACAAACAAAACTAAGAGATGAAGCAAGGCCCAAAAGTGGCATACTTAGGACAAGAGAATTTATTATGAAAGATAGTTATAGTTTCGACGCTGACGAAGAGGGTCTCGAAAGAAGCTATCGACTCCATGCTGATGCCTACAAAAAAATTTTTTCAAGGTGCGGATTAAAGTTTTACATGGTTGAATCCGATCCTGGAATGATGGGAGGCGCAACTTCTCATGAGTTTATGGCTCCTAGCTCTGCAGGAGAAGATGAGGTAGTTCTCTGTAATGTTTGTGGATATGCAGCAAATATAGAGCTTGCTAAATCAAGGCCAAAGAATATAGAAGCTAAAGATTGGGAATTTGAGGAGATTTATACACCCGAGAAAAGGACTGTTGAAGAAGTATCGAATTTTTTAAAGATAAGCCCAGAATATTTTATAAAGAGTTTAGTTCTGATAAGCAATAACGGGCCTGTAATGGCGCTCATCAGAGGAGATCAGGATTTACACGAAAAAAAGATAAAAAAAATCATTGGAGAATTCAGACCAGCGCAGAAACAAGAAGTCAAAGAGATTCTGGGCGTAGAGGTGGGTTTTATAGGACCAATGAACCACAAGATAAAAATTATTGCTGATATATGCCTTAAAGAAGGGGTTTATATCAGTGGCGCTAATAAATCGCAGTATCACGTAAAGGGTATAAAACCCGGCGATGATTTTATAGCAGAATGGCATGATATACATCTCGCAAAGGAAGGGGACCTGTGTTTCAACTGTAACAGTCCTATCAAGATCGAGAGGGTAATCGAAATCGGCAATATTTTTAAGCTTGGGACAAAATATTCTGTCCCGTTAAAAGCATTCTATCTTGATGAAAAAGGTCAGGAGAAACCTTTAGTCATGGGAAGCTATGGTATAGGTCCTGCCAGAATAGCTGCTGCGGCAATAGAACAGAACCATGACAAAGACGGTATAATATGGCCAAAAAGCATCGCACCATTTGATATAGAGATATTGCCACTGAATATTAATGATAGCGCTACGAGAGATGTAGCAGAAAAAATTTATCGTGAGCTAACAGAAAAAAATATTGATGTTCTGATAGATGATCGCGAGGAGAGAGCCGGTGTTAAATTTAAAGATGCCGATTTGATAGGAATTCCCACCCATATAATAATTGGAGAAAAAAATCTGAAAGAGGGTCTTATAGAAATAAAAGATAGAAAGACAAAAGAGGTTAAAAAGATTAAAGTTGATGAAGTTGTAAGTTTATTATGCTAAACTTGTTTTGTGTCTGAAGATTGCTGAGATGTTTCAAAAATAACCAATAAGGAGTCCAACTATGGTAGCTATGCTTATAATCGTCGGGATTTTTTTAGTTATTATATCTTTTGTCATTGTAACCTATAACAAATTAATCAGGCTGAAAAACACGGTAAGATCCTCCTGGTCAGATGTTGACGTTCAGCTTAAAAAAAGATACGACCTTGTCCCGAATCTTATTGAAACGGTTAAAGGCTACGCCTCGCACGAAAGGTCGGTATTCGAGAAAGTAACACAGGCAAGATCAAATGCCATGCGTGCATCTTCTCCAGCAGATAAAGCAAGGGCTGAGAATGCTTTAACAGATACCTTAAAAACTCTTTTTGCTCTTTCAGAGGCATATCCTGAGTTGAAGGCTAATGCCAATTTCATGCAACTCCAATCGCAACTTAAAGAATTAGAAGACAATATAGAATATTCAAGAAGATATTACAATGCAGTCGTGCGAGATTTCAATATCTTGATAGAGTCGTTCCCTTCGAATATTATTGCCTCAATGTTCAATTTTAAGCAAGAAGAGTTCTTCGAACTTGAGGCACCTGAAGAAGAAAGGAAACCTGTCAAAGTTAATTTTTCATAAAAATTTGATATACAATGAATTATGAAATATAAAACAGCTTTATATAATAAAATTTTTACGGAAGTTAATATTATAATCCTATATTGCTAAAAATTGACCAGAAATGCAGATATTGCTCATAAATTTATTGAAGATTACCTGCAAAAATATAGCAGGTAATCTTAATGTAAGGAATTGTTTATTATTGTATTCGCTCGCTAACCTGTGGCAAGACCACAGGGCTACTATCGCTATCCCTTTAACTCGATGAATCTATTAAATTTGATTCTGTCTAAAAATATATTTGTGTCACAAGGGTATTGCCATAGAAGGACCTTTTTTTTCTTTGCAATAAATATACTCTTATTTATTTTTTCTGCTTATGAGAGTTTTGCGCAGGACTTCACTATTAATAGGTTTCATGCTGATATATCTATTAATCAAGATTCTTCTGTTACAGTAAAAGAGCACATAAATGTCTTTTTTCATAGCCAGAAACATGGTATTTATAGAGAGATCCCTTACAAATATAGAGACGATTTTGGTAAGACTATAAAAACACCCTTGGAGATTACATCTATTGTTGATGAACAGGGAAGAAAAATTCCTTACAAAGTAACCAAAAAGGGCGATGTAATAAACATCCGCATCGGCGATCCCGATAAATACCTCTCAGGAGATATGACATATATAATTACGTACAAAGTCGAAAATGCGGTACTTTTTTTCGATGATCACGATGAACTTTACTGGAATGTTACAGGTAATTACTGGTTAGCACCTATAAAGGATGCTTCTGCCAAAGTTATGCTTTTGGTTGAAGAAAAAACTAAAAATCGTTGGGCTACATGTTATACGGGACATTTGGGCTCAAGGGCATCTGAATGCAATTTCGAAACCTTTGATAACAGCGCTGAATTTCATATAAAGAGAAATTTAAATTTTAAAGAAGGATTTACGATTGTGTTCGGATGGGACAAGGGTCTCGTAAATCCCCCATCTTCATGGAAAAAATTTTTTTGGACCTTAGATTTAAAAGAAAACTGGATATTTTTAATGCCTGTACTTTCATTGATAATCATGATAAATCTATGGAATAAAAAAGGAAAAGACCCCAAAGTAAAAGAATCTATTACCGTAAGATATGAACCACCAAAATATGGCGAGACAGTCTTAACACCTGCTGAAGTAGGAACATTAGTTGACGAAAAACTCGATTCGAGGGATATAACATCAACAATCGTCGGTCTTGCAGTAAAAGGATATCTAAGGATTGAAGAAATAAAAAAAGAAGGTTTGATTTTTGATTCAACGGATTACTATCTTGCAAAACTGAAAGAGCCTGATGAAAATCTCAGCCGATTTGAAAAAATACTTATGGAACGGATATTCACTGGTGGGACTCCTGGCATAATGGTTTCTGATATGAAAAATAGATTTTATAAAGAATTAGAGTTGTTAAAAAATACACTTTATGGAGATTTAGTTAGTAAAAAATATTTTCTCATCAGTCCTGAAAAAGTAAGAAAATTTTATCTTGTTTGTGGTGTATTAGTATTAATAGTAGGCTTTATTGTAGTAACGGTTTTGACCCCGTCTTCAGCGGCTAAAGGCATATTTACAGGGTTTTTGTCTGCACTGCCTGTACTGGCATTCTCAAGATATATGCCAGCAAAAACAAAAGTAGGTGCCAATACATATGTAGATATATTAGGCTTTCAGGAATTCTTGACACGTGCTGAAAAGGACAGGCTTGAAAGGATGGCAGACAAAGAACTTTTTTCCAAATTCCTACCTTATGCAATTGCCCTTGATGTTGTAGACAGCTGGGCCAAAGCATTTGAAGGTATTTATCAGGATCCACCCCAGTGGTACACATCAGAACGTGGCTTTAGGATATTCAGTCCCTATAGCTTTTCCCGTTCCATAAATGCTGTAACATCAACTCTTTCGTCGGCAATATTTTCAGCGCCAAGGAGTAGTGGCATCAGCAGGGGTAGTGGCGGCTTTAGCGGCGGAGGCTTTTCTGGCGGAGGATTTGGTGGTGGCGGTGGGGGGAGTTGGTAGAATCCCGCAGTTTTACTTTTTATTTTTATAAATCTTCTGTAATATCTCGGGAAATTTATTTTTAAAATCGGGATACTCTCTTCCAAGAAAAAGCTTTAGGCCTTTAATTTCTTGCCTTAAATCATCTACAACTTTCAAGGCTTCATTCAATGTTTCTAATTTGTCCGTAAGGGTCTCTATCTCTTTTTCCATTATTTTAATCTTATCTCTTAAAATTATCTCTTCCTTCAATATTCCTCCGATTTCAATAGATTGAAAATAAAAGGCCTGTTAGAAAATTACTGATCATTCATTTATGTGTTATATATTACATCAGACTTTTTTGAAAATACAACATAATAAATATAATAAGTAAATAGCGGATATTAGAATAATGTTGTGTCTAAAGGTGGAAAAAGAAGAACAGGGACAGCGGACATATAAAACGAATCTCTTTTGAACACTCTCTGCATTATTTGTCTTAAGGATGGAACTGAGAGAACGGTGAGATTCTAACAACCGAAAGAATATTATGCATAGTTGTCATAATGCCTAAAGTGGCAGGAATTTTGGGGTTTCTGGGTTGATACGTTACTTTATTAGTAGAGACAAAAATATAGCTGTAGTTTTTATACCACATTGCGCGGTCAGTAAGATTTTTAAATATGGATCATCTCCAAAAAAGTTGGTAAGATCATGAGGATTCAAGGGGTCAAGGAGTCAAGGATTCGAGGGAAATGCTTAAGAATTACAAAGACTTAAAAGTTTGGCAAAGGTC
>FWPV01004676.1_pt1 | contig 21940 bp, 26 predicted proteins | sample 2228371 | NCBI WGS metagenome assembly FWPV01 (sample SAMEA103939776, study PRJEB20133) | metagenome | reverse complement strand
AGGGATGCGGGGTAATTTTTCCGTTCTCCTCGAACGGTGAATTGAGGGGGAGATCGAACGATGAAGAGAAAACAGGGAAGTTAAAAATTGTCTCCTGGATATGCATTCCGAAGCAGTAGCGGATGCAGAGACGCGATCCGAACTCCTGGGGTTCCATGATCCTGCTGAAGAGGGGGCACTGAAGTGCACTTCGATGGTGCAAGAATGCCAGGAACTACCCTGGCTCCTTCCAGTGAGAACAGGGCCGGCACGGAAGAGACAAGCCCCGCCCGATCAACAGCAGGCCCGGGCCGGGGCGGAATCGGCACGGCTTCCCGGGATATGCCCGTTTCGGTCGACTTCTGCCTTCCCTCCCTCTACGGCATCAGCCCGGATCTTCGCACCCTGCATACCCCGGTTCGGATCCTCTGGTCCAGCCACTCGGAGATCGGCTCGATGCGAATAGTCCTGCCCTGGATCGCCTCCGATCCCGATTCGGATCCTGTAGCGACTGGACCTTCTTTCAAGGAGCAGGCATCCAAAGACTCGCAGTGCGCCGGGCTCCCTCGTATTATTGCGGCTTCCCTTTGCCCCACACGGGGTTATGAATTATCCGGACCGTTCGGATCCGGCTCGCGGATCCATTCCTGTTGCCTGATGAAGCTTCTCCTAGAGTCGTGCACGAGCAGCCCTCCCTCTTTGCCCGTTGTCAGCCCCGCGTCCCCGGCATCCTCCCGGGATTCTCCGATGATCATCGGGGTATCACTCCGGGCCCGATGGCAATCCTGATCCGCGGGCTGATCGCCGCGCTACAGGACGCCTTCAGGCGGACTTACAGGGCATCCAGCTGCTCCTCGAGGCCGGCATCGGACGGGATGGAGGCAGCTCGCCTACCCGCGTGTGCTGGGGTGAACCATAACGGAGGTTCGGGCTGAACCCGCAAAGACCGAACCGGGTAGTGGAACCGGTAGGGCGGGGTAACGGAGGTATGGAGACGATCGAGGATGCAACGTCTTCGATGGGACCGCAATATTCCCGGCAGCCCCGACCATGTGCGGCCAACCTGCCAATCTGGCAGCTATTTACCACCGTTCGGCATATATCCGGGTATGGAGGAAGTACCCCGGAGAGAGAAGAGGATTCTTGCCGCCATTGTCATAGGCCTGATTCTCCTGGGGGTCGTGGCGGGCATCTCTCTACTGACAGCTCCAGCACAATCTCCGGATGGGCAACATGCGGATGTCGCCGGGCCGCAGGATACGCCAAGCGGTTCCGTTGCAGCCGCTCGCATCGAAGCCGTGGATACCAGCCAGGTGCGATTGGATACCAATTCTCCGGTCAGGATTCGCATTGCCAACACGGGCCAGATACCCCTATCCAAGGAACGTATCGATATGAAACTGGGCAGGGATTTCTTTCTCATCGGGTATCAGGAGAGATCGTACACGATGACGTATACCGAAACAATTCAACCCGCTTCGAATTATACCTTCACGATGCACTTCACTGTTCCTTCGCAGTATTCCGGAGTGCCGCTGGCTGGGACGTATAAAGCCGAAGCAAACCTGTATGTAAACGATGTGTTCGCGGACACCTGGAAAGGCACGGTTGTTCTGTCATAAGGCGAAGTATTCCTCCCCGGCCTGTGCCGCCGCAGGATCGGGGGTTATGTGGACTTTGTGCCGGCATCCGGCACTTCGGAAGTGGCCGGTGCAGTCGCGCGGGTCGGCTCGCCCGATCCCGGCTCGCTATACAGGATTCCGGTCCGGACGAAGTTCGAGCAGTGGTCCGCACCGTTGATACCCCCGTTTGACGGCCACAGCGGACAGCGTCCCGTCCGGCCTGGATTCTGGTTCTCCGGAAGGAGGGAGCCGAAGCAAAGGGTCGCGATCGATACGGAATCAGTGATCGTCGTAGACGAACAGGATCTCGTCTTCGACCATATGCTGCTCCTCCTCCTCGCACTCGCTCCAGGATCGGGCCGAAGGCGTAGTAATGAAGCTCCCGAGCAGGGTGAGGATGCCAAGGACGATGACGGCGAGTCCCGGGTAGAAGAGGGAAGGCAGGATGAGGGAATACCCAAAGCCGATCAGCAGGAGGCCTAGGAGAATGCCGAGGATATCCATCGTCAGAAGATCGGTGCACGCGAAATTAAGGGTATCGGGATCCTGCGATACCTATCGGTTTTTACCGATGAGATCCAGTTTCTGCAGGCGGGCGCGAATCGCGCCGGGCTGCCTCTGGAAATCGTCTGCGAGGGACTCGATTGTAGCGCCCTGGAGATAGGCCTGCGCGAGCCGGTCGTCCTCCTCAAAGGTCCACTTCTCGTAGGCCTTGGGATACCGGACGAGGACCTCTTTCGTTGAAGATACCTTCTGGGGTTCTGTTCTCTTCGGTTTGATCTCGTTCCTGTCGGGCGGTTTTTCCTTTATCCGCATCTTCTCCCGTTCCGCGTTGATCGCGGCCCACTGCCGATCGATCTCTGCTTGCTTTCGCTCTAGATCCATTTGTTTTTGTTCGATCTCCAATTGCTGCTTCACCAGCTCTTCCCTGGCCTGCTTGATCCTGGCCCACTCTGCATCGAGCTTCATCAACTCTTCCCGCATCAGGTAATCTTTCAGGGATTTCGTGATTGCCATCTGGAGCCCTCCCGTTAATCGAAGTATATTCTAAAAATAATATATTAATGAGTGGTATTTGGAGTTCGATTGTTTACTTCTTCGACATATGCGAGCAAAAACGGCTCTGCAGAAAAGATATCCGGCGTATTTTGCACCCATTTCCCCGGTTCCAGGGGTCGGGATCTGGTCCTCCCCTCCCCGCGGCCCGTCCCAAGCCGCCCCCTTCCCTCTCCAAGGGGTGGGGAAGAGTGCGATAGGCCTGTACGAGTCTGTACAAGAAACCTCCCCGCATTCGGGTTATCGCACGAAGGGGGGTGGGGGAGACCTCGTCCCTCCGGCGAAGATGCCAGCCCTCCCGGATCCTGTTTAGATGGGGATTTCGACAGAGTCGCAAAATCCACTTTTTCAAAGAGATCCGGCTGTCCAACCGCTAACGGTTAAATCCATCGCGGATCGCCTCCGCGGGCTTAACCGTCCCTGGATCTCGAGGCGTTCCCGATCGAGCGCATCGAGCGGGAGGCCGGCATGGCGGTGCTCGAGGCGTTCCCGATCCACTAGTTGCCTGGATGATGTAAGAAATCCAAATTTTTTGTTTTAAGTGTCTTAAGAGAACGCTCCGCCCCCTAATAGTATATGCCTTCCCCCGCGAGGAGTACCCCCTCGCCCTCCAGCCAGCCCTGCCGATCGCCGCTGGTCTCCAGGGTCACTCTATCCCTGTAGAGGTTATAGTTCCAGCCTCCCCTCCAGATCGAGTTTACGCCCTCGATGCTCATCTGGAGCGAGAGCGATGCCGGCTGGTCCGCGGTAAACCGGACGCAGACCGGGACCGTATAGGTGTACACCGACCCGCTGTACCTGTGGACAGGTGCCGTCCCGGGGAGGAACCGGCCACCGGGATGGAAGACGGGCTCGCTGGCGAGGGGGTCGCGTGTATCGATGGTGCGGTTCAGCGGAACCCTGGCAACGAGGGAGATCGGCATCAGCACCGGGGTCTCGTTCGAGTACTCGGTTGACGGCGGAAGGGTCGTCGGGCTCAGCCCCGGCTCTATCGGGATCGGGTAGGCACGGTACTCTGGCACCATCCGCGCAGCCCGGATGGCGAGCATCGGGCTGCCGTTTGCCTCCTCGATCGAGAGGTTCCAGTCCGGGGGAACGCCGTAGCCGCTCCCGTTCGCCAGGGCGTCGGCGAGGAACGCGGTTCCGTTCCGTTGCGGCGCCGGCAGGAGCAGGGTCACGTCCTCGATCGTGGTGTTGACCGAGAGCCGGATCTCGTAGGAGTAGTCGTGCCGCTCGCTCTGCCGCGTCTGCTGGTCCCACCGCCAGGCGATTCCTGCCAAAATCGCGGCAGGGATGAGAACCGCGGCGATTATGAGGGCAATCCGGCGCCGTCTTCGTTTCACCGCGTCTTCCATTCCGGAACCTCCCGGGAGCTCCCTGCTCCAACAACGTACCTGAGATCGCAATTGCCATAAGCTATTGGATAGGGACGTTGCCCACATCCTCCCGTGAGACTGCTGCCGCAGGGATGGGCTGTACGAACAGGCGAGACCTCCAGGCTGGCTTCAGGCTGAAGCGTTCCTGGTTGCATGATCTCGATTGCGCTCCGCATCCGTTTCCTGGATGACCGGAGCAGTCCCCGACCCGGAGCGTGGCCGGCGGGAAATGGCTTAAACCCGATGAGCAGGGAGAGACAGTTCGGGATAGGATGCCATCTGTAGTGCAGGCAGACTGAACAGATCTGCCATATTTGTATGGTCAACGTGCATATGTTGACGCGTGCCTCTTCCAACGACCGAAAAACAGTTCGGGTTCTTGGCGATGCGGCGAAAGGGCGTGCCCAACATCACGATAGCGAACCGCTTCAAGATATCCCGGCAGGCGGTGTCCCGGGCGCTTCTCGTCATGGACGGCAAGATCGAGACGGCGCTGCGGGAGATGGCGAAGGCAAACCAGATCGCAGTCGAAGCGATCGATACCGAACGGGGAGTCCTGCTCGGGCGGTCCATCCCGTTCCGGACCGCGGCGATCGTCTTAGTATCGGAGAAGCACGGCGTGCAGGTCTGGTACGAGCACGAGGGCGACTGCGGCGCCTGCCAGCGGTATGCCGAGTGCATCGGGCTGCTCTGGGACTATGCGGCTGAACTCGGCATCCGGCTCGAGAAGACTGCCGACCCGACGAAGATGGCCGACGAACTGTTCGAAAAAGTGAAGGCGATGGTATGATAACGAAGATATCGGAACTTATTCAGGGAGGGTTGGGGTGGTGCCCCATGGCAGCAGGTTCGAGACAGGAACCCGGCGGGGTGAGAGCGGTGGTGCAGCCGGGGAGAGCGATGGCTGCCGGGCCGGCAGATAAGCGTGCGATGCTCTTCATGCGGCTCACGTATGTGGTCGCAGGACTGTCGTGGGTTGTCGCCCTCTTCGCCCTCCCCTATCTCCCGGAGACCATTCCGATCCACTGGAACGCCTACGGCCAGGCGGACGGGTTTGCCAGCAGGCTGGTTGGAGCGTTCACCTTCTCCGCCATCATCACGCTGACCGCAGTTTTCCTGACCGTATCGCCCCGCTTCGAGCGCTGGCGGCACACATTCGACGATGGCGGCGAGATCTCTCCGCTATCGCGATCCTCGCAACGGTCAGCACGATCTCCGGGTTGCAGGCGCTGGTCCTCCTCTCGTCCGCCGGCGTGAACCTGCCGCTTGCGGTCGCCATCTCGATGCTGCTCGGATTCTTCCTGATCGGGAGCCTGATGCCGTCTATCCCGAGTAACATCGCGGTCGGGTTCCGCCTGCCGTGGACGATCCGGGACGAAATGGTCTGGAAGAAGACCCACGAACACGGCGGGGCGGTGCTTCTCCTCGCGGGCATCGTGATCGTGCCGGGGAGCGCGGTTGCCGGGCATGGACGATGCCCTTCGCCGTCGGGACCTCCGCCGCCGCCATCCTGTATGTCACGGTCTGGTCCTACCGCCTGTGGAGAAGCAGAGGGAAGGCGAAGGAGAACCTGCCATCATAGCCCTTCTGTCCCGCAGCACTCCTGACAAAGCTTCTGTTTTGAAAGATTCAGGGGGATCTCTCGGGAAGACCTGCGGCGGATACCCTCTCCTCCCGGTTCGATGGTCATCGACTCTCTTTTTACGAGCCCGATCAGGCAGGACGGGTAGGGCAGGCCCCATGGGTTCCCGAAGAACGCGCCCGCAAGGTGCTGGCATATCACATCGATGATCTCCGTATGTTCTGCTGACAGCCCGACCCGCAGGGAGGACTCGCTCCAGGCCCGCGCGGAATGGGCCGGGGTGAACGCCAGCCGGCGTCTCCCCGGGATATCGTCGAGGCGGTCGTGCATCCGGGTGAAATAGGCGCAGGAGACCGATATCGCCTCGAGAAACATGGGAGAGAAGCGCTGCCGGATGCCGTTCTCTCCCAGCAGGTCCCGGATCGAATCAGGGGTGGCAAAGTAGCCCGGGATGAAGATGGGGTTCAGTTCCTCTGCCGATAGGTATCCTTCGCGGCAGAGCGAGCAGCAGATATCCCGGAGATTGTTGTAGGCCGCCGATCCCGCCCACTGGTCCTCGCCCAGATCGGTCAGGTTCGCCAGAGTGCCCCACCCTCCGCGAGCTCGCGGGAGCGCTCAAGAAAGAACCTTCGCCAGTCGCCCTTCCACTTGAGAGCGAACTTATGCCGCTCGGGCCCGGGGATCTGGTTAGGCTGGATGCATGCGGGGTGCTGGGAGAACGTGGCATCCTCGGTCCTTGTATCCAGCCAGTGCATGGCGGTAGAAGAGAAGCCAAGGTGCACCCTCCCCGGGAGTTCGGGGAACGGCTCGTAGAACGAGCCCTGTATTCGGCACTGACATTTTCCAGCGCTGCCCGGTGCGAGCGTTCCCAGAAGCGGTGGAAAGGCACCGGATCGGCGATGTCCATGTAGATGAGCCGGATGGCCAGGGATGGATTGACCGCATGGATGAATTCGATGATACTCTCAAAGAGCTGGCTTGAGTTCGCCCCGTCGGCAGCCCCATCATCTGCAATGACAAGGGGCGCCTCCAGGGGCATGGCGGCCAGGCGGATCTGGACCGACTCGAGATAGGAGAGTATCCATGAGAGCACGAGACGATTCACCGCCCGGGCGGTATCGGGGATCTGGCTGTGATTGCTGCTCATGTCCGTCAGATACTGCCGGAACGGCAGATCAGGATGTTCGCCGGGAGGCATGCAGTGGTGCACCGCGGGGGCGGAGGTTCTGATCAGGAATGGTCCGGGATATAATGTAAGAATATTTGATATATCTGGTTCCAGGAGGGGATTCGATAGGGGAATGAATGGATTCTCTCCTCCATTGACGCCGGTCATCGGCTGTCGTGGGGGATCCATCCCGGTTAGTCCTCGACGCCCTTCATCTCCTCTTCTACAGGAGAATACAGTTCAAGCTGTGGCTCCTGGACAGGTCCCGGTCCGTAGACCCGCAGGAGCCTCGCAATGAACACCCGTGCCCACAGGTAGCCCACCGACGCTCCCAGGATGTTCCCGGCGACGATGCCCAGGTAGACGCCCAGGACCCCGAGCCCGAGGACGACCCCCAGCAGGTAGATGAAGACCGCGATGAAGGCCAGGTTCCGCAGGATGTTGATCACAAGCGAGGTGAGGCCGTGGCCGGTCCCCTGGAAGATCGAGGAGGAGAAGATGCCCAGCGGGACGAAGGGGTAGAAGAGGCACATCGTCTGGAAGAAGAGGATGAAGCCCGGGATCAGGGGGGCGCTCTCCGGGGTGTACGTGAAGAGCCCGGTGAGCTGGGGGGCGAAGAGAAAGGTGAGGGCGCTCGTCGCCAGCGCGATCGCGACGCCGATCCGGATCGAGTACTGGTGGGCGATGCGGATCTTCTCGTACTCGCGGGCCCCGTAGGCGGCGCCGGCGACCGAGATCACGGAGGTGCCGATCCCGATCAGGGGGACGATCGCGAACATCACGATCCGCCACCCGGAGGTGTAGATGGCCACCGCGTCGGTCCCCGCAATGGAGACCAGGATCCCGTTGACCAGGATCACCACGAGCGACATCAGCAGGAACTCGATGCTCGCCGGGAGCCCCACACCCAGGATCTGGCGAAAGGTGCGGGGATCGGGGGCAAAGCCACGGAACGAGAGCTGGACGTAGGTGTCCCGCTTCACCGAGAACCAGTAGACGACGACTCCCATCACGGCTGCGATGGAGATGACGGTCGCCCAGGCCGCCCCGGCGACCCCCATCCCGGCCCCGTAGATCAGGATCGGGTCCAGGACGATGTTGAGGACCGAGGAGATGGCCATGGCGTACATCGTCCGCTTCGTATCCCCTTCCGCCCGCAGGATGGCATAGGCCATCTGGACGACGAGGAAGATGACGGTGCCCAGAAAGACGATCTGGCCGTACTCGACCGAGATATCGGTCACGGGTCCGGCCCCGAGCGCCTCCACGATGGGGCGGAGGAAGACGACAAAGAAGATCGTCAGCACCGCGGAGACGGCGAACGCGATCACCAGCGAGTGCGTGGCCGCACTCTCCGCTCCCGCCTTGTCCCGGGCTCCGATCCGCCGCGCGACCAGCGAAGTGGCACCGGCCCCCAGCCCGTTCGAGAGCCCGATCAGGATCATGAAGAGGGGGGCGATGAATCCCACGCCGGCGAGTGCATTCGACCCGAGCCCGGCCACCCAGATCGCATCGGCCAGGTTGTAGATCGCGATCAGGAACATGGCGACGATCAGGGGGCCGGAGAGCTTCCGGATCGCCCTCTTGGGATCGCCCCGGAGGAGGTGGATGCCACGGGTCACCTCCTTTTCCAGCGGGGGAGACGGGGACTCACGCGGTGTCGCAGTCATGCTCGACTCCGGCGATGGCAAGGCTGTGTTCGGCGAGGGTGCGCAGCAGATGGATCGCATCCTGCCGCTCCTGCTCCGAGAGGACGGCGAGGAGTTCCTCCTCCCAGCCGGCCTCGATCTCCAGGATCTCTGCGATGATCTCCTTCCCCTTTCCGGTCAGGTAGAGCCCGTAGGCCCGGCGGTTGTCGGGATCTACCCTGCGGCAGACAAAGGCGTCCTCTTCCAGGCGGCGCACCCCGCGGGCGATGGTCGCCTTGTCCAGGTGGAAGAAGCGGGCGATCGCCTCCTGGGAGACCCCCTCCCTCCGCGATAGGTAGAGGAGGACAGGGACCTGGGCGGCAGAGAGACCGAGAGGTTTCAGGCGGGTGTTGAGCGCGACGATATGGTTGCGGCGGATGAGGGAGATCAGGGCTCCGAGGGGCAGGTCCGGGTGCATTGTACCTTATGTACTGGTGCGGAATCCCCCTTGAATGTTGGGATTGCAACAGTTGCGATGCCAACTATTTTCGATCCTGGTATATGCAGACGTTTCCATCGTACCGCTCAACCGGGCGATTTGCTTCGCCAGCGGCCTTTTCCACCCGATCCATGGCCGCGGCGGATCGGCGTCTGGCCAGCGGGCGAGCGGAGTCCCGCTTACGCCCCGTATCGGCAGCTTCTAATGTTATGATTTCCAAGAGCACGCCAAGGGGCATTGACGCATGCAATTCCAGACACACGTCGCGGAGATACTGGTCCGGGCAGAAAAGGTGAAGAGTTTCCGGTTCGGGCGGCCGCCGGAGTTCACGTACGATCCCGGCCAGTGGATATTCGTCACCATCCGTGCTGACGGGGAAGAGATGACCAAGCACTTCAGCCTCTCGAGCTGCCCCACGGAAGAGGACTACATCGAATTCACCAAGAGGATCACCGATCACCCCTTCTCGCTGGCGCTCGATGCGCTTCGCCCGGGGGACTGGGCGTCCATCGACGGGCCCCATGGCCGCTTTACGTTCAGCGGTCAGCATCCCCGGGTGGGGATGATAACGGGAGGGATCGGGATCACCCCCATGCTGAGCATGATCCGCTATTGCACGGACATGGGGGCGCAGTCCCGAATCACGCTCCTGTATGGAAGCCGCAGTGAGGGGAACATCATCTTCCGCGAGGAACTGGCCGAACTGGAGAGGAGGAACGCGCTCCTGAAGGTCGTCCACTGCCTGTCACGGCCGCACGACGCCTGGAAAGGGAGACGGGGGCATGTCAGTGCGCAGGTGATCGAAGAAGAGATACCGGATTACCGGGAGCGGATTTTTTACGTATCCGGTCCTCCTGCGCTCGTCGCCGATCTAACGGGAGCACTCCGGGCACTGGGTGTGCCGGAGGATCGGATACAAAGAGAGATCTTTCCGGGCTACTGAACGCATTCCTGCATCCGATGCCGCAGGCGGTTCGTCGATGGCGGTACGCCCCTTTTGCGGTTGTCGGGATTAACCCCAGAGATTTCTTTACCGGGGTGTTCGGTGGCTCTTCCGACAGTCATCCACCCTGGCGGGAGGCAGTGGCCGAAGGCCGGGTCCGGCAATGCAGTTTAATACGTATAAAGCCTGAAGGGGAGAGGCATGGATGCAGAGGCAGGCCAGGTACAGATACCCTATTCCCCGGACGAAGCGGCCGTCCGCGACCTGCACAGCCAGCTGGTGGAAGGCTGGAACCGTGGCAGTGGCGTGGCCTTCGCCGCCCCCTTTGCCGAGGATGCCGATTTCGTGGGATTCGACGGCACCTACCTGAATGGGCGCCCTGAGATCGCCCGGTTCCACCAGCAGGTTTTGGACCTGTACGTCCCGGGCTCCCGTCTGGTGGGCAAGGTGCGGAGCGTGCGGTTTCTCTCGCCCGACATTGCCGTGATGCATGCCGTCGGGGGAATGGTGCCGGGCGGGCAGCGGGACCTGGACGAGGAGCGCAACTCCATCCAGACCATCGTCGCCGTGCGGGAGGATTCAGGCTGGAAGATTGCGGCGTTCCAGAACTCGCGGGCCTGGTACATCGGGAGGCCGAAGGAGGCCCAGGCGCTGACCGAGGAGCTCCGGCAACTGCTGTAGGGGAGGGGAGCGCTGCCGCGATCATCCTCGGTGCGCGCTGAATCCCTGATGCCGTAGAAGCGGCAGGCTCTGCACGAACTGGAGAATATCAGCCCGTCTCCACCTTCTGGAGCACCACCGCCCTGCTGAACAGCACCTTCGGCCGTTTCACGGTTCGGAACCCGGCCGAACGAGCGGATTCTACCATTCTCTCAAACTCTGCAGCCGGGACCTCCCCCTTTGGCTCGACAACGAGCAGGCTTCCCCCCGGCACGAGGAGGGCGGCAATCTCTCGAAGCAGCCTCCCCGCATCCGGGACCTCGTGGACCACGTAGAAGGCCAGGGCAAAATCGGCGCATTCTCGTCTGGAACAATCCAGAGTATCCGTCCTGGCCCTGTGCAGGCGGATGCGTGGCAGAAGGCCCTCCTTCTGTGCCGTCTCCTGCACCTTCTGCAGCATCGCCTCCTGGAGGTCGACGGCGATGACCTTGCCCGTACCTCCTACCATGCGGGCCATCGCCCGCGTAAAGAATCCGGAGCCGGATCCGATATCCAGCACCACATCCCTCGGGCGGATGAAATCACCGAGGATCTTCTGCGGCGGGTGCACCAGTCGGCGGACCCGGTTGTCCAGCAGGGCGGCCCGGGATGCGGGATAGACATGGGATCGACCGTTCACCGTCTCGTTGCCTCCTGATGGGTGCCGGGAAGGGAGAGCGGGATTCTTGCACGTATCCGGACATTTTGGATCGTGCCAGGATGCCTTCCCGTACCCGCCTTTGTGATCCCTTCCGCTTTTCGGCATCTGCCGGTCGGGGGCAAGGCGGCTCCATTTTCAGGGGATGAGCGACAGGACCGCATTCACCAGCACTCCCGCAAGGATGGCGACGCTGAAACTGAGCAGCGTTCCGAGCAGGATGTACTCCCCCTCCTGCCGCGTGGCCTCGAACCGGAAGATCGACTTGGCCGTCACCAGGAACCCGATGGCCGTGTACTCCTGGAGGAGGACGAACGTCAGGATGAGGATCCGTTCCAGGTACCCGATCCACCTGCCGGCCTTGTCCAGGCTCTTCCGCTGCTCCGGGGCGGCAGAAGGAGGCGTCCGTTTCCACCTCTGGATGATCCGCCCGATCAGGGGGCCGCTGGGCCAGACGACCAGGAGATAGGCGGCCAGGATGATGAGGACGTGCAGGGGGGAGATAAGCGCCTCGCTGCCGATCCCGGCGGCAAACACCATGGGAATGAGCTTGGGTATACCGGGGTTAAAAGGTGTCGAAGTCCCCTGTTGGGTGTCATTCCGCTTTTTCCAGCGGTTCTTCGACGCAGTACTCCGGTATGAGCGACTCGAAGCGGTCCAGGAACTCCTGCACCGCGGAGAAACCCGCCGCCCGCAGCTGCTGGGAGATAGCGGGCTGCGTGATCCCGAGCATCTCTGCAGCGCGGGCCTGGTTCCCTTCCGTGATGCGGTGGAAGACGGCGGCGGCCTGCCTCCCCGTCCACCTCTCCATGAGCTCGTCCAACAGTGCGCACTCCACGCTCAGTTCCGCGTTGGCGTCCTTCCAGGGCGTCCGCACGATCAGGTGCCGCTGCGTCCTGTCCAGCTGCTCGAGGGCGGCGCCCGAGAGCCGGAAGGCCTCGCCGTCCATCCTTTCGAGCTGCTCGGCAAAGTAGGAGATCCTCCCGATGCCGACGGCAATGCGCGCATCTGCTCTGTTCGCAAGATCCGCCGAAAGCAGGCTCGTGCGGATGAACAGGGCGGCTTCCAGCCCCTTTTTGGGGAAGGGCAGGTACACCTGGAGACCGTCTCCCCGGAAGAAGTAGTAGTCGACGGTGGGCGGGCCACGCGGTGGCGGCATCCGGAAGGCGTAGAACTGCCGCATCCGGGAGAGGGTGGTCTCCAGGTGCTGCAGCACCTCGGTCCTCTCCGACGCGCTGTAGCGGGAGGACCCGACGAGATCGCCCGTCAGGATCGCAAAGAGCCGCTGCGCAGGATCGTGCCCCATATGTACCACATGCCACCCGGAATGGAGGCGGTAACAGTGAGTTATATCGGCATAATATAAGTATTTTCGCTTATATAAATATGATATAAGCGATACCGAGCCTCTCCTGTCTCGACAGGAACCGCATCCGCAACCTGCCGGGTGCGAACAGGCCTGGCCGCCCGGGCTCGGGGCATGATGCTCCGCTCATTGGCATCGCGAAACGGGGATGAGCGGGAAGGGAATGCACCGTGCCCCGCAGTTCAGAGAATGCCCCTTCGGACGACACCCGTCCCAGCTTCACCGCACGACTGGTGCTCTTCTCACGCGGAGGGGCATGAACCCAATCCTTATCCCGAGCATCCGAGATATTCGGAAGCGGCACCCCGTATGGAAACGCCGTGGCCACTACCGGCACTCTCGACACTGGCCGCCCCGCACAGGCCGAAGATTCCCTCGCTGAGGCGAACGGTGAGAAGAGGCATCGCCGCCTACCTCATCCTCGCCTTCGGGATCGCCTGGGCACTCTGGATTCCCCTCTGGCTGCTCTGGATCCCCGCATCGAGGGGCGTCGCGCCGCTGGCGTTCATTGCGGGGGCGTTCGCGCCGGCGATCGCGGCGGCCATCGTCCGCCTCGTGGTGACGCGGGATGGGTTTGCCGACGCCGCCCTCGCGGTCAACCTGCGGCGGGCCTGGCCCTACTACCTCTTCGCCGGGCTCTGGCCGTTCCTCGTTCTTGCGGGAATCCCGGCCCTTTCTTTCGTGCTCGGCGGGGCAGTAGGCGCGCTCTCCCTGCCGCCGGAAGCCCTGCCGGGGCTCCTGGATGCGCCCCGGTACGGGGCGCTCCTCCTGAACGCCCTCATCCTTACGCCGCTCTTCTTCGGCGAGGAGTTCGGCTGGCGGGGTTACCTGCAGATCCGCCTGTTCGGCGACCGCCCGCTGCTGGCGGCTATATCAACCGGCGCGATCTGGGGCGTCTGGCAGTTACCCGCGGTGCTGGCAGGCTACCTGCCCAACCAGCACGGGCTCTTAAGCCTGGTTTCCATCCCCGTGTACATGATCCTCTTCTCGATCGTGCTCGGCTGGCTGCGGCTGCGGGCGGAGAGCGTCTGGGCGCCGAGCCTGGCCCACTCGGCGAACACCACGATCGTTCCCCGGCTGGGCGCGATCCTGCCTGTCGGGAGCGGGTACGGGGACCTGTTCTTCCTGCCGGCCGGACTCCTTTTCCTGGGCGCGCTCGGCCTTCTCTGCATCGGGATCGTGGCAGGCGGGGGGCTGGCCTCCAGGAAGCGCCGGTAAGGATCCGGATCACGGGCATCTGCCATTCCGGAAACGCATGGGAAGGGAGATGGGGGAGATACCGGTGCGAAGCTGCTCTTCCGCGCAGGGCCGCATCCCTGGAAGCCTGCACCGGGGAACGAGGGCGACAGATCCTTCGTCGCCTGCGGGATTCCGTCTATAACCGAAACCCCGGATTTTTATCAAAAAGGGTCCTGTAGAGGTCCGTGAAGAGCGAGACATACTCCCGGGCCCTCTCCGTGCTCCGGTAGACCCGCTTCTCTCCCTCGCGGACGACCGCAAGGTAGCCCTTCCCCGCGAGGAATTCCAGGTAGTCCTGCCCGATCCGGGAGTTCAGGTCGCAGCGGTTGACTATTTGCGTGAAAGAGCGCGGAGTGCGGCAGAAGACCAGGATCTCCCAGTAGATCTCGTACGGGGTGCGCCTCGGCATCTCAATCCCGCTCCAGGGTGCTCTTCAAGGCCCCCTCCGCCCGGGCGGTCTCCTCCAGGCGCCCCTCCCAGGCGGCCGCGTACCGGGCGAAGAGGATGGAGACGAGCAGGGCGGCAGCGGCCATGCCCGCCGTGACGATCACCCCGCCAATCCCCAGGTATACGGCATAGGTCTCCAGGGCTCCGCCCATGGAGCCCGCCAGCCCTGCGAGCTGGATTGCCCGGACCACGCCGAGGAACAGGAAGATCGCTCCCCCGATCCGGGAGACCAGGATCATCCTCCGCACCGTGGGTCGCCTCTCCCGGTAGAGGGCCATCATCCCGATCATGAGCCGGAGGATCTCCTCGTCGCTCTCCTGCAGGGCACGGGCTTCGTCCCGGAGATCGTCCACGTCGCCCAGGATCCCGGCGCTCCCCGCGAGCCACCAGATCCCGACCGCGGCGGCGATGCCGCCCAGGAGGAGGGATACGAGCGGCAGTATGCCGCCGCCATCGGCCAGCTGCGGGATGTTGACGACGACGGCGCTGATCCCGAAGGCCATCGCCAGCGCGGCAAAAACGATGTTCATGAGGGAGAGGATGAAGAAACTCCTCGCCTCCTCGCGGAACGTGCTCCTGAGGTCTCCCGTGCTTCTCACGTACTGCAGGTCGTCGGCTGCCGTCATAAGAATCCATGAAAGTTCGTTACATACCGGTGAACCGGAGGAGGGACGAACTTTTCGAAAGCCATCGCAGGACGTCTCTCCGGGCCTTCAGCTGGATTGCTCCATTTCCCCACCACTCCGACGACCTTGTGGTTCGCCGCCAGGGTGGCATGCAGGAAGCGGCTCCAGCAGCCCGAAGGGGGTCCGCCCCCGAGAAACTCCAGGTGCTCCTCAATGGCCCGGATGGTCCAATCAAGGGGCCTGTCATCGCGGTATCCGCCAGCCGGCGTATCCGCTTCAGCACTCCCCCGCGGGATCTTCTGATCAGCCGATACCTGAGGCTGGTATCGCTTTTAACGGGATAGTATGCTGCGCTGGCATGTGAAAGAGGTGCTCACCCATTGTTCGGACACAATCTATATAACTCTGGAACAGGTAAACACTCGAAAAATTTCGACGCTAAGGTGGCATTATGGCAACAGTTGCACGCGAAGTGGTTGAAAAAACAGGCATCGACCTCGGGAAACTCCTGGAGATGCTGGTGAAGAATGCATCGGCCGAGCTGACCACGTACTACTACTACACGATCCTCCGGATCAACCTGATCGGGCTCGAAGGCGAGGGGATAAAGGAGATCGCGGAGACGGCACGCATCGAGGACCGCAATCACTTCGAGGCGCTCGTCCCCCGCATCTACGAACTGGGAGGCAGTCTGCCGGAGAACATGGTGGATTTCCACAATATCTCCGCCTGCAGGCCGGCACGGCTGCCGCAGGACCCGAAGAACATCACCGAGATGCTCACGGTGCTGGTGAATGCGGAGCGGTGCGCCGTGAAGGGTTACACGGAGATATGCAACTATACCGCGGGGAAGGATCACCGCACCTACGATCTCTCGCTCTCGATCCTCAACGAGGAGATCGAGCACGAGTCCTGGTTCTCCGAGTTCCTCAGCGAGGGGCCTTCAGGGCATTTCCTGCGGAGAGGGGAGACGTCTCCGTTCGTCTCGAAATTCCTCCGGTAAGAGGGGGCCCTCTCTTTTTTGTGCGGGCGCCCGTCATCTCCCAAATCGGGCACCAGGGCTAGATCCGTGCAGGAGAAATTACACCATGCTCGACCAGTTCACGGAACTGCACCCGGTCCTGCAGGCCTTTCTCGCCGGATGCTTCACCTGGGGGCTCACCGCCCTCGGTGCCGCCCTGGTCTTCTTCACGCGGGAGATCGACCGCCGCACGCTGGACGGCATGCTCGGGTTTGCCGGGGGCATCATGATTGCCGCCAGCTTCTGGTCGCTTCTGGTGCCGGCCATCGAACTGTCCGGATCGGTCGGCCTTCAGGCATGCGCACCGCCGGCAGTCGGGTTCATCCTCGGCGGGGTGTTCCTCCGCGGGATGGACCGCTTCCTCCCCCACCTCCACCCGGGGTTCCCCGATTCCCTGGCAGAAGGGCCGAGATCCTCGCTGCGCCGCACGTCGCTGCTCGTGATCGCCATCACGATGCACAACATCCCCGAGGGGCTTGCGGTCGGGGTTGCATTCGGCGCGGTCGCCGCGGGCATCTCCCCCGAAGGCCTGGGAGCGGCCATGGTCCTGGCGCTGGGGATCGGCCTGCAGAACTTCCCGGAAGGATTTGCCGTCTCGGGCCCGCTCGCCGGGGAAGGGCACTCGCGGCTCAAAAGCTTCTGGTATGGGCAGCTCTCCGCGGTAGTGGAGCCGATTGCCGCGGTCATCGGGGCAGCAGCCGTCGTTATCGCCCAGCCGCTGCTCCCCTATGCTCTTGGATTTGCTGCAGGCGCCATGATCTTCGTGGTGGGGGAAGAGGTGATCCCGCAGTCGCAGATGCACGGAAATACGGATCTCGCGACGATGAGCCTGCTTTTTGGTTTCGTCACGATGATGGTGCTGGACGTGACGTTCGGGTGACGGTTGCGGCACGCCGATCCATCCGATGGTGCAGCCCGCAGGGACGTCCGGCCTCCTGCGGAAGCTCGTGCGTTCCCCAGAGCGCCCTTACTGCCCGGTATCCGCCCACTCGTGGCCGCACGCTTTGCAGTGGCAGTTGTTTCTGTGCGGCATGCACCCCCCCAGGATCAGGCGGCCCTTCTGCTCCTCCTCGCACATGCGGCAGGAGGGCATCCCGTAGCGGATCGGAATCACCCGATCGGAGCCGCAGTTCGGGCAGCGTCTCCCCTCCATGGACTTGCCTCCATCCAGTATTGGGACGGGCATGCATTAAGGGATGCGGGAACGGCCCGGTGCAACCGGCGCAGGGAGGGTGGCAAGGGAGGATCGAGGGCTTCACGGCCCGATGTAGCCCGAAGCGGTCTGGCAGAGGACGGTCTTCAGCCCCGTGCCGTGCAGGATCTCCCGGATCTCCCGCATCCGGGAACGGGTGGGCCGCACGAGGTCCAGCCTCCTGAACTCCGGGCGGTAGTCCAGGACGCAGACCTGCAGCCCGGGATCCAGGCGGCAGAGACGCTCCCCCATGGCGGCAACCTCGTCCTTCGAGATCAGGGCTGGATTGTAGGGGATTCCCACGCCGACGAAGACCTCGTCCCGATACCGGCGGACCAGGTATTCGACGGCGCTCCATGCCATCCGCCGGTAACGCTCCGCGAGATCGGGATCCCCTATGCCTGTGATGCGCACGAATGTCTCCGCGGTGAGCCCCTTCAGATCGGGCCCGATATCGGTCATGCCGGCATCGACGAGGGCGTCGATGTAATCCTCCGTGAGGATGGTGGCGTTCGTATCGACATGGATGCGGGCCCGCCCGTCGGGGTTCATGCTCTTCAGGTGCCGGACGTAGGAGAGGAGCCATGAGCGGTTCAGCGTGCTCTCGCCGCCGGATACGGCCATGCGGTCCACCCCGTAGTATCGGCGGGCAAGGGTCATCCGGGTTGCCGCCTCCTCCGCCGTCAGGGGCGGCAGGACGCCGCTGTACGCCATCCGCCAGTTCTGGCACTGGGGGCAGCGCAGGTTGCAGCCGCAGGCAAAGACCGCCGCCTCGATGAATCCCGCCGGACTCTTCAGGTGCCAGGGAGTGCCGACGCCGCCGACCGCGTGCCCCATCCAGCCGTGAACGGACCGCCGGGGAGGCAGGGAGGGCGGGACCCGGGTCATGATCTCCATCCTCTCCCGCACCGTGGTGACGCAGCTCTGCCGGAGCTCCCCGTCGATCAGCACGGCACAGCTCCAGCACCCCCCGACCCCGCAGGGGGCAAAGAGATCGCCCTCGGCCGGCATCGAGCCGAAGGAGTAGCCGAGCAGCTCGAGCGCCCGCTTGACGGTGATCCGTTCGGGGACGGATACCCGATCGCCGTCCACGCGAATCGCGACCTGCCGTGTCCTCGGGCTCTCCACCATGCGGATGGCTTCGTTGGGGCAGGCCAGGGCGCAGGCCCCGCAGCCGGAGCACGCCGATGTGTCCCCTGCCAGAACGCGATGGCAGGGGACGAGCGTCTCGCAAAAGCCGCAGAATTCGCAGCGGAAAGGGTCCCGTTCGGCTGCGAAGGTTTGAGCCGTCATCGAGCTCCGGAACGCCGTGCATCCACTTAAGCCTGATCCTGGTCCCGTTGTCATGCGATAGGGGGAAGGGGTTCTACGACGCCCGGGCTCAGCCGCAGGGCCGCCAGCATCCGCAGCGGCCGACGAAGTGCGATAATGGGCTGCGCTCACTTTGTTGCCCGGGCCACCAGACTGCCCGGCAATAGAACGCATATGGTCTTCGTCGCACTCGGACTTCTGCCTGTCGCGGTTCCAGTTGCCGTCTGCACCCATACGTGCACCATGCCCCCCCGGCGGCGCCGACGCCTGCCCCGCGGACGGCTTCCGCATCTCGCGAGGGACTGGCGGCATTCGTGGAGAGAGTCTTCGAGTATGCGCAGGTGCACGGGCGGGAGGCCGCTATGGAAGAGTTAACGACAGGAACGGAACGTTCGTACGCGGCAACCTCTCCATCTACGCCCTCGACCGCACGGGACGACGCTCACGCTCTCCCACCCGCCGGGGCTGATCGGGACAGACCTCTCCGGGCTACAGGATCCCTTCGGGATGGAGAACATCCGGGTGCTGGTCGAGGCTGCACGCTCCGGTGGCGGTTACGTCGTGTTCGTCTGGCCGAACCTGGAGAACGAGAACCGGGGCGAGGTGAAGATCGGCTACGTCCTCCCCGTGGACGAGGTCTGGTGGGTCGGATCGGGTTTCTACCCGAGCGAGATCACCGGGGAGGATGCGCCTCTTCCCTGAAAAGGGGAATCTGCTCCTCCCCGATATCCTCGTACCACACCTGAGGATTGGCGGCGATGAAATCGCGCATCAGCCGGATGCACTCTGCATCGTCTTGGACAATCAATTCCACCCCCCGCGATCGGAGATAGTTCTCCGGCCCCTGGAAAGTGCGGTGTTCGCCGATCACGACCCGCGGGATCTTGTAGAGCAGGACCGCTCCGCTGCACATGTCGCACGGGGAGAGCGTCGAGTACAGCACCGCCCGGCGGTACTCCCCGGGCTTGAGCCTTCCTGCGTTCTCCAGGCAGTCCATCTCGGCATGCAGGATGGCGCTGCCCACCTGCACCCTGCGGTTGTGCCCCCGCCCGACGATCAAGCCGTCGATCACCAGCACCGATCCGATGGGAATGCCGCCTTCGCTCAACCCCTGCCGGGCTTCCTCGATGGCGGCCTGCATGAACTCATCCATTGCAGCAACTCCACAATACACAGGGATCTTAAGCCATTGAATGTTGCCATCTCAGAGAGGGGAAGAAGGATGCTCCCGGTATTCTGGCCTCCACTCTGGAGAGGATGCTCTCCACCGCATTGTCCGGACCCTATCGCATCCCGGCGACCGCTCGGTATACCAGCTCCGGCGGCAGCGCGGTCAGGGTCTCGGTGCTGATCGTGCCCCATTTTCCAGTTTCAACGAGGAGCTGCACCATCGCCTCGTTCGATGGCATCTCTACCACTATCACGAAGTCGTAGCGGCCGAACGTGTAGTAGTGGGCTAGCAGCCTTCCGCCGGCGGCCCGCACGGCCTCCTCTCCCCGGGCATCCCGCTCTGCAAACCCTTCCGCGTTCTCGATTGCCTTGTGTGTCAGTTTTCCAAGCACGACATAGATGGGCATGCGGATGCATGTGCGAGGAAGGTAATAAAGGCAATGGGAACCCCCAGGGCATCGCCATGGCCGGGATACTTTCGGCGGCACCTGCCGGGGGACTTTCCGATACCGGTCCCGAATCCTGGCCATGGCATCCGTGCGACGCCTGGCTCGCGCTGAAACGGCGGCATGTCTGTTCCCCTCACCGCCAGGGGCATCCGAATCTTTATAAACTTGCCGTCGATTCTCCCTCATGGCATCGCCTCTCTGCTTCACGCACCGTTTCCTTACAGCGGTGCTGCTGGGAACGCTGCTCCTGGCCGCCGGCTGCACATCCGACCTGCAGACCAGCATGGGACCCTCCCTATCGGCACCACTGAACCTGACATACTATACGGAGAACAACCCGCCCTACAATTACGAGGAGAACGGGACCCTGCAGGGGCTCACCATCGACCTCTTCGAGCTGATCACCGAGAGGATGGGCCAGAGAGTGTCCCGGGAAGAGGTGAAACTGGTCCCATGGACAGAAGGCTATCAGGCGGCCCTCACCGGGAACAACACCATGATCTTCGCCATCGCCCGGTTGCCCGAGCGGGAGAGCTCCTTCAAGTGGGCCGGACCCCTATATCCCGACACAACCGCCCTCTTCGCCCGCCCGGACAGCGGGATCGTGGTTGACAGTCCCGAGGACCTGCTGGGCTACCGCATCGGTGTGATCGAGGATGACGCCGCCGTCCAGCAGCTGCTGGATCTCGGTGTGGACGCAAGCGATCTGGTGACGGAGACGAATGTTTCCATGCTCGTGCGGCAGCTCCAGGATGGCGAGCTCGATCTCTGGGCCTATTCGAAGACCTCGGGGCGGTTCTTCACCTGGCAGGTGACCGGCAACGCCTACTCCTTCCGGATCGTCTACACCTTCCCGGATATTCCCATCTATTACGGGTTTAGCCGGGACGTTCCCGATTCGACCGTGCAGGCCTTCCAGCAGGCACTGGACGACCTCAAGGCCGAGAAGGACGATGCGGGGATCAGCACCTACGAGCGGGTCCTGGGGCGGCACGTCCCCGCGGTCGGCCTGGGCCAGCTGGAGTACCTGACGGAGGAGTGGGCCCCCTACAACTTCGAGGAGAACGGGACGGCGACCGGCATCGCCGTCGAGATCCTGGAGGCGGTCTTCAAGGATATCGGTGTGAACCGCTCCCGGGAGGACGTGCGCATCGTGCCGCTGGCTGAAGGCTTCCGTGAGGTGCAGAACGGCGGTTCGGTGCTCTTCTCCATCGTCCGCTCCCCGGACCGGGAGCCCCTCTGCACGTGGGTCGGGCCGTTCACCCGGGGAAGTTTCGTCGTCTATGCACCGATCCGCCGGAACATCACGATCGACTCTCCTGCAGACCTTAACCAGTACCGGATCGGCGTTGTGGAGGACTCCATCGAGAACACCCTCCTCACCGACCGTGGCGTGAACGCGTCCCGGATCGTCAACGCCCCGGCCCCCGAGGATCTCCTCCGCATGCTGGAGGAGGGCGAGATCGACCTCTGGGCGACGGGCGACCTCGCCGGGCGGCACCAGATGGTGAAGACGGCCGAGGACCCGAACGCCTATGAAGTCGTCTTCGCCTTGAGCACGAACGACTTCTACTTCGTCTTCAGCAAGGATGTTCCGAATACGACGGTCACGGCCTTCGATCAGGCGCTCCTCAACACCCGTCTCCAGCGGGATGCCCTGGGGGTCAGCGACTACGAGCGGATCCTCTACCGCTATCTCGGGGTCGGCTGCGCCCGGCAGACCTTCGCTGATGCCGATGCGATGGCGCTCGTGAACCGCACTGCCGAGGACATCGAGAGGAACGCCCCCGAGACCTTCCGGCGGATCAACGCGGGCCAGGCCCCGTATAAGGATCCGGAGCACCCCGATCTCTACGTCTTCGTGTATGACGAGAACGTCACCATGGTGGCCAACGCCGACAATATCCGC
>FWPV01006590.1_pt1 | contig 21944 bp, 16 predicted proteins | sample 2228371 | NCBI WGS metagenome assembly FWPV01 (sample SAMEA103939776, study PRJEB20133) | metagenome | reverse complement strand
AGGTGCGGAAAAAAGTTGCCCGTTGTTTAAAGGCCTGGAGGGAGGGAACGGTAGGTTGTTAGCTGCCGCAAGGCGGAGATGGCTGCATGAGAGGCAGGGCCGCGTCGGCGTCGATGCGGGATGGCAGGTTACGGAGGTGCGGGAAGATGAAGAATCACGGGATGAGGATGAGGAAAGCCGCGGCGGCGGCCGCGCTGTTGCTGGCCGCGGCTCTCGCTCTGACGGCGAGCCCCATTCGCGGTCCGGGCGTGACGACCCTGGCGGCGGAGGGCGGAGAGAGAAAGCGCCCGACGGACACGAGGGTGACCCAGGAGCAGAGAGAGGCCGCGGCGGACCGCGCCAGGGCGGCGGGCTTGAAAACGGGACCCGGATTCACGGCCGCGGCAACCAGGACCATCGGTCCGGGAGATACCCCGGACTACTTCGGCATGCCCAACTACGCCAACAGCCCCCTGCCCGAGGTCTACGAGACGCCCCCCACGCCGATAACGCCCCTCACCTCCACGGTTTTCTACTTCGCCGAGGGCACCTGCCGCCCCGACTTCGACCCCTACATCTGCATCCAGAACCCCGGCGGCACCGCGGCCGACGTGACCATCACCTACATGCGCGGGGACGCCACCACGGCCGGCGAGGATCTGGTGATCCCCCCGTACTCCCGCGTGACCACCCTTCCCCGCAACGTCCTGGGGACTGGCGAGGACGTGGCCTACGACTTCAGCGCCAGGGTGGAGTGCACCAACGACCAGCAGATCATGGCCGAGCGGCCCATGTACTTCAACTACAACGGCGTCTGGACCGGCGGGCACGTCGTCATCGGGGCGACGGCGCCATCCGACGTCTTCTACTTCGCCGAGGGCACCTGCCGCCCCGACTTCGACCCCTACATCTGCATCCAGAACCCCGGCGCCGACGCGGCCGACGTGACCATCACCTACATGAAGGGCGACGCCACCACGGCCACGCAGCAGCTGACCGTCGAGCCGACCTCGAGGACGACGGTCCTGCCCCGCGACATCCTGGGGACGGGCGATGACGTGGCCCATGACTTCAGCGCCAGGGTGGAGTGCACCAACGGCCAGCAGATCATCGCCGAGCGGCCCATGTATTTCAACTACAACGGCGTCTGGACCGGCGGGCACGTCGTGGTGGGCGCCACCGCCATGGGCACCGCCTTCTACTTCGCCGAGGGCACCTGCCGCCCCGACTTCGATCCCTACATCTCCATCCAGAACCCCAGCGCCCAGGATGCAGAGGTGCTCATCACCTACATGAAGGGAAACGGCACCATCGCCACCGAGCTGCTGACCGTGCCCACGCTTTCCCGCGTGACCGCCCTGCCCCGCAACACCCTGGGGACGGGCGAGGACGACGTCCACGACTTCAGCGCCAGGGTGGAGTGCACCAACGGCCAGCAGATCATCGCCGAGCGGCCCATGTACTTCAACTACAGAGGAGCCTGGACCGGCGGGCATACCGTGGTGGGGAGCACCGTCAGCGCCAAGGCCTTCTACTTCGCCGAGGGCACCTGCCGCCCCAACTTCGACCCCTACATCTGCATCCAGAACCCCGGCGCCGACGCGGCCGACGTGACCGTCACCTACATGAAGGGCGACGCCACCACGGCCACGCAGCAGCTGACCGTGCGGCCCACCTCCAGGGCGACGGTCCAGCCCCGCGACATCCTGGGGACGGGCGAGGACGTGGCCTACGACTTCAGCGCCAGGGTGGAGTGCACCAACGGCCAGCAGATCATCGCCGAGCGTCCCATGTACTTCGACTACCAGGGCGTGTGGACCGGGGGGCACGACGTGGTTGGTCTACCCGAAGAGCCCGTCATCCCCCCCACGCTCCACGTCGTCCCGGGCACAGGCATGAGGAAGTTCGTGGACACCCTGCCCGGGCTGGGGGCCGCGAACGCCAACAACCTCGGGCAGTACATACCCATCGCCGTGCCCGACACCACTACCTATCCCGGCTCGGACTATTACGAGATAGAGCTGGGCGAGTACACGGAGCAGATGCATTCCGACCTGCCTCCCACCAGGCTGCAGGGTTACCGCCAGACCAACACCTCAGATCCCACCGTGAGCGTCTTCAACTACCTGGGGCCCCTGATCATCGCCCAGAGCAACCGCCCCGTGCGGGTGAAGTTCACCAACAACCTCCCGACGGGGGCCGGCGGCGACCTCTTCCTGCCCGTGGACACGAGCATGATGGGGGCGGGGATGGGGCCCAACATGGCCATGCCCCATCACGTCATGCAGGTGGGGGGGAGCGGGGCCACGGTGGAGGTCATGACCATGGAGCCGCATTACCTCCAGGCCGGCATGCGGGTCATGTTCATGGACTTCGAGCCCGCCGCCTATAACGGGGAGTTCACCGTGCTCCCCGACGGCCTGGACGCGGACCATTTCCGGGTCACGCTGGACGAGGACCCAGGAGGGCCGCCCACCGTCCTGGGGGACATCGCCGAGATGTACACGCAGAACCGCGCGACCATCCACCTCCACGGCGGCTTCACCCCCTGGATCAGCGACGGCACGCCGCACCAGTGGATCACCCCCGCGGGGGAGAACACCAATTACCCTGAGGGCGTCAGTGTGCGGAACGTCCCCGACATGCCCGATCCCGGCGACGGCTCCATGACCTTCTTCTACACCAACCAGCAGAGCGCTCGCCTGCAGTTCTATCATGACCACGCCTGGGGCATCACCCGCCTCAACGTCTACGCCGGGCAGGCCGCCCCCTACATCATCGAGGACCAGGTGGAGAAGGACCTCATCAACGGCACCAACCTCTCGGGGGTGAACCCGGGCCGGGTCAAGGTCATCCCGGAGGAGCAGATCCCCCTGGTCATCCAGGACAAGACCTTCGTCCCCGACCCCGAGCAGCTTGCCTGGCAGGACCCCACCTGGGACCCGGCGAAGTGGGGAGGCAAGGGCAACCTCTGGTTCCCCCACGTCTACATGCCCAACCAGAACCCGGCCGACCCCAGCGGCTTCAACGCCTTCGCGCGCTGGCACTACGGGCCATGGTTCTGGCCGCCGACCAACGACATCAAGTACGGGCCGGTGCCGAACCCCTACTACGACCCGGTCAACGCCCCCTGGCAGAACGAGACCATCCCCGGGGTCCCCGACGTATCCAGCGTCATGGAGGCCTTCATGGACACCGCGGTGGTCAACGGGACCGCCTTTCCAAGCCTGAGCGTCGAGCCCAGGGCATACCGCTTCCGCATCCTCAGCATCGCCGACGACCGCTTCTTCAACCTCCAGCTCTACGTGGCGGACCCCTCCGTGGTGACGCCGGACGGGAGGACGGATACCGAGGTCAAGATGGTCCCGGCCGTGGCCACCGAGGGATACCCCGAGACCTGGCCCACCGACGGCCGCGAGGGCGGCGTGCCGGATCCGGCCACGGCCGGTCCCGACTGGATCCAGATCGGCACCGAGGGAGGCTTCCTGCCCGCGCCGGTGGTGATACCGGCCCAGCCCATCGACTGGCAGGCCGACCCGACGCTTTTCAACGTGGGCAACGTCACCTCCCACTCGCTGCTGCTGGGGCCGGCGGAGAGGGCTGACGTCATCGTGGACTTCTCGCGATACGCCGGCAAGACGCTCATCCTCTACAACGACTCCCCGGCGCCCTTCCCGGCGCGCGACCCGCGCTACGACTACTACACGGGCGCCCCGGACCTCACCGACACGGGAGGCGCGCCCCCCATCGTGGCGGGCTACGGCCCCAACACCCGGACCATCATGCAGATAAAGGTGGCTCCCGCCCCCAACGCCGCCCCCTACGACGTGGACGCGCTCATGTCGGTTTGGGCCCAGACCGACACCAAGCCGGGAGTCTTCGCCTCCTCGCAGGACCCCATCATCATGCCCAGCGCGGAGTACGATTCGGCCTACAACGGGGACTTCCCGGCCGACCCCTACGTGAGGATCTACGAGGACCGGAAGACCTTCCAGACCCTCTCCGGCGCGACGGTGACCATACCCTTCCAGGCCAAGGCTATCCAGGACGAGATGGGCGAGGCCTTCGATCCGGAGTACGGGCGCATGATGGGATTCCTGGGCCTCGAGCTGCCCAACACCGGGGCGCAGAACCAGAACTTCATCCTCTACCCCTTCAGCTCCCCGCCCGTGGACATCACCGTGGACAACATCACGCCCTCCGAGCCGCTGCCCGGAGACGGGACCCAGATCTGGAAGATAACCCACAACGGCGTGGACACGCACCCCCTCCACTTCCACCTCTTCAACGTGCAGGTGATCAACCGGGTGGCCTGGGACAACATGATCATGCCGCCGGACCCCAACGAGCTGGGCTGGAAGGAGACGGTGAGGATCAACCCGCTGGAGGACACCATCGTGGCCCTGAGGCCTTACGCCCCCGACGTGCCGTTCGAGGTGCCGGACAGCATCCGGCCCATCGATCCCATGCTGCCTCTGGGCGCTCCGCTGGCGAATCCCCCACCGGTCATGCAGTGGTTCGAGCCGGGGGGGCAGCCGGTGAGCATCAACAACGAGCTGGTCAACTGGGGCTGGGAATACATGATGCACTGCCACATCCTCTCGCACGAGGAGATGGACATGATGCACACCCTGTGCTTCACCCCGGAGCGGGCCACCCCCGCGGATCCCGACGGGCTGGCCGCGGTGGCGGAGGCGGGGCCGCAGGTCGCCCTCACCTGGAACGACAACTCCACCACCGAGACCTACTTCATCATCCAGAGGTCCGGAGACCCCATGACCGAGCCCTGGGAGACCATAGCCAACGCGTGGTCCTCCGACCGCGAGGGGACGGGCACCCAGTCGTACACGGACACTACGGTGCTTGCGGGGAACACCTACTACTACCGGGTTATAGCCACCAACGCCGTCGGCTACCTGCCGCCGGTGCCGTATCCCGCCCCGGCCATCGGCTTCCCCACCGTGCAGGCCGATTCCGGGCCTTCCAACGAGGCCTCGGCGGCCGTACCCTGAGCGGCGCAAAGAAGAGCGGGGGAGGGGACGGTCCCCTCCCCCGTTTCTTGCGTGCGGGCCCACGGGTCGATGGCATCGACACCTCGGCGCCGGTCAATGACCCCCCGGGGAAAGACCGCAGGGCACGAGCTGCCGCTACCAGGAAAGCCGTACGACCCGCACAGAAGAACGAGGCCGGCTGATGGAGGGGGCTGATCGCCGCCGTGATAGTCCGGGTGCTCGGACGACCCGCACAGAAGAACGAGGCCCGCTGATGGCGGAGCGAATCGCCTGCTGGAATATCTTAGTGTCCAGTTTTAAAGCTTAAGCTGTCTACTTTTGGATTTTAGATGACATCCCAACGGATGCTGTTGCCTACATCAGAGCCGTTCCCTATAATTAGTTGTCTGGTTGGGCCCGAGCGGGAGCGGGCGAGAGAACAGAACAAGAGGTGTCGAGCGATGGAAGTCGATATCGTTGCTGCCCCCCGGACGGAAAAGGGCAAGGAGGCGGTCAAAAAGATGAGGCGCCGGGGGCGCATCCCGGCCGTGGTCTACGGACACGCCTTTGAGCCTCTCACCGTCTCCCTGGACGAGAGATCCTTCCGAGCCCTCATGCGCCGCGAGAAGGGGCTGCACGGCCTGTTGAGCATGAGGCTGGAGGGAGACGAGGAAGGCGAGCATACCGTGGTGGTAAAGGAGGTGCAGCGCCACCCCCTCAAGGACCAGATCCTGCACGTGGATTTCCAGCGCATCCGCAGCGACGAGAAACTGCACGCCGTGGTATCCCTGCGTTTCGAGGGCGAGCCGGTGGGAGTGAAGGCCGGGGGCATCCTCCAGCACTACCTCTACGAGGTCACCGTGGAATGTCTTCCCAAAGACCTGCCGGAGGAGGTCATGGTGGACGTCTCCCACCTCAACCTCAAGCAGAACCTGCGCGTGAGCGACCTGCCCCGCCTCCCGGGCGTGGAGTACGTGAACTCTCCGGAGGAGATCGTGGCCGCCGTCACCCCCAAGCGCGTGCGAGAGGCGGCGCGCGTGGTGCAGGAGCTCTTCGAGGTGCCGGCGGAAGAGGCGGAGGTCCCCGCCGGCGAGGAGGCCCCGGAGGAGGCCGCCGAGGGCGGCGGGGAAGAGGCCTCGGAGGGCGGCACGGGCGAGGAAGAGGAATAGTCAGCGGCGCGGGAGCGATGCGCATATACACGACGGGGGCGGGAGCTCCGCCCCCGTCTTCATGCGGGAGGGGGCATGTACCTGATACTGGGCCTGGGCAACCCGGGCGAGAGCTACCGCAGGACCAGGCATAACGCGGGCTTCTGGGCGGTGGAGGAGCTGGCGCGCAGGCACGGCGTCGTCCTGCGCCCCCGCAAGACCTACGATCTCGCGGAAGCGACCTTCTACACCGAGGACGTCTGTCTCGCCCGCCCCCTCACCTACATGAATCTCAGCGGAAAGGCCGCGAAGCGCCTGCGCCGCAAGCTGGGAATCGAGCCCCGGAACATCCTCGTCATCCACGACGACATGGACCTCAAGCCCGGCACCATCCGCATCCGGGCGGGGGGCTCCTCGGGAGGACACCTCGGGGTACAGTCGGTGATCGAGGCCCTGGGCAGCACCGCCTTCCCCCGCGTCCGCGTGGGGGTGGGGAGGCCTCCCGAGGGCATGGATCCCGCGCGGTACGTCCTGGAGGAGATGCACGGGGCGGAGCTGGAGGAGTTCCTCGGCTGGTGTTCCAGGGCCGCCACCGCCGCCGAGAGTGTGGTCATGGACGGACTCGATACCGCCATGAACCTCTTCAACTGACGCGATACCCGGGCGCGGCCGTCCGCCCCCACGCCTCGCAGGGGGATCCGTACCGTCCTCTTCCAGTCCGTTTGCGGCAAGAGGGGCGGGGCGCAAGAAGCGGCCGGAACGGCAACAGCGGCGCGGATGCCGCCGGCCCTTCACGCCCCGCGGACGATCTGAGTCCCTTAGAGGGTATCCGGCCCGGGGTCTGGAGATGCGCGACAGAAAGAAGCGGGCGGGAGCGGTGGGAGCCGCGCAAGCGTCTCCGCCCTCTGCCGGCCTCGGACGGCGGCGTCTCAGGCGCGGCTTGAGCACGCCGGCGCCCGGCATCTCCCCTGCCGGGAGGACAGACGGCGCCTCGAGGAGAAGATAGCACGGAGATGAACGTAAGGTACGCAAGAGCAGGAGCGCCGGCGCCGTCCCGGGAGGCGGGGCCTCCGTATCGGAGCGCCCGCCGCCATGGGGGGCGCCCGATACGGCCGCGCCCGCAGGCCACCGGGAGGCGGCTGCTCCCCCTGCTCGCCGCCGCGGCATTCCTCGCCGGCCTCTCCGTTCCGGCCGCGGGGTGCGGCGGAAGGTCGGCCGCGGAGGCGAAGGTGCGCGAGGCGGAGCGCCTCATCGCCTCCTCCAAGCCCCTCCTCGAGGACCTCCTCGACCTGGACGCGCGCTTCAACGAGCTGGGAACGCGCTTCTCCGACGTGGACGACACCATCGCGGAGGGGAAGTCGCTGGCGGAGATGGCCATGCTGGACGTGGAGGAGCTGGAGACGCGCATCTCGCGCGCCGCCTCGCTGCTGCGCGAGGTAGAGGAGATGGACGGGGCGGGCGACTACGCCACCTACGCGGGGATGGTGCTCGACGCCCTGGAACCCACCTCCCGGGCCCTGGAGAAAAACCGCGAGCTCCTGGCCGCGGTATGGGACATGCTCGACGTGCTTCCCGCGGCGGAGAACGCCGGGCAGCTCTCCTGGTACACGGGCGAGATCGACCGCCTCGCCTCCGAGATAGGCTCGCTGCTGCGCGAGGCCTCGAGCGCCGCGGAAGCGGCCGACCGGTACCGAGAGGAGAACGGCCTGTGAGAGCGCTGCGCGCCGCCCTCCTCTTAGCCCTCAGCGCCGTCGTCGCCGTGGCGGGATGCGGCTCCATGGCCGCCCGTTACGCGCAGGAGGCGCGTTCCAGCTATATAAGCGCCCGGGCGGTGCTGGCGGGACTGCAGGAATTCCCCTCCCGGATGGAGGGGCTGCTGCGCGATAGGGACTGGGAGGAGCTGGAAAAGAAGGGCCGGGCAGCCATCTCGGACGCCCGCGATCTGGTATCCGCCTCCTTCGCCGCCTTTCGTACCGTGAGCGAGAGGTGCGAGGCGCTCCAGGCGGAGCGGAGCCGCAGATATGACCCCTACGCCGAGAAGGTCCTCGAGCTCGTGGAGCTCAACGAGCTCATCATCAGCGCATACACGGAGTACATAGGCCTGTGCTCTTCCGCCCTCGAGGGCCTCCCTTACCTCGAAGACCCGCGGGCGCTCATGCCCATCCTCCAGGCCATGGACGCCGTGGCCGCGCGCATCCAGGACCTGTTCTCGCAACTGGAGGCCATGGAGGAGGAGGCGGAGTCCCTTTACCGCGAGATAACCGCTTGACCCCGCGAGCCAGGCGCGCCACGGGAACCGAAACGGAAGACCCCCATGAAGGAACGGTGCCATGTTCCCCGATCTCACGGTATCCTTTGGCCCGGGCGGCCGGGGAGACCCGCCGCCGTCACGAATATGAGTCGATGCCGCTCCCCTTCCTCAGGGCATGTTGTCGTATCGGAATAGTACGGCGGCGCGGAACACCATCGACAACGGTGATGCCGCTCCCCTTCCCTCAGGGCATGTTGTCGCCGCCGAAGAGCTCGCTCACCGACTCGTCCTTGAAGACGCTGGCGATGGTGTTGGCGAAGATGGAGGCGATGGAGAGGATCTCCACCTTCTCGCTCAGGCGCTCCTCGGGTATGGGGAGGGTGTTGGTGACCACCACCTTCTTGAGCGGGCTGGCGTCCAGCCGCTCGCGGGCGGGACCGGAGAAGATGCCGTGGGTGGCGCAGGCATAGACCTCCGCCGCCCCGGCGTCTATCAACGCCTGCGCGGAGGCCGCCATGGTCCCCGCGGTGTCGATCATGTCGTCCACCAGCACCGCCGTCTTTCCCTCCACCTCGCCGATGACGTGCAGTACCTCCGCCCGGTTGTGCCCGGGGCGACGCTTGTGCAGGATGGCCATGGGCACCCCGAGATGGTCGGTGTACTTGTTGGCCATCTTCACCCTCCCGGCGTCCGGCGATACGATCACCAGGTCCTGGAAGTTCTGCCGCGAGATGTAGGAGGCCAGCAGGGGCACCGCGGTGAGGTGGTCCACGGGCCCGGAGAAGAAACCCTGGATCTGGCCGGCATGCAGGTCCATGGTGAGGATGCGGTCCGCGCCCGCCGCCGCCAGCAGGTCGCACACCAGCCTGGCGCTGATGGGCTCCCTGGCGAGCGTCTTCTTGTCCTGGCGCGAGTAACCGTAATAGGGGATGACGGCGGAGATGCGCTTGGCGGAGGCCCTCTCCAGGGCGTCGATCATCAGCAGCAGCTCCATGATGTGGTCGTTGATGGGCTCGCTGCAGGTCTGGATGACGAAGGCGTCGGATCCGCGCACGCTCTCCTCGTAACGCACGTACAGCTCGCCGTTGCTGAAGGTCTTCAGCTCCACCCTCCCGAGGCCGGTGCCCAGGTGTCCCGCGATCTGCCTCCCCAGCTCGGGATAGCTCCTTCCGCTGAAGATCATCAACCTCTTGCGCGTTACCTCCTTCAAGGTCCGCCCTCCTCCTTTTCCTTCGCCTTGCGTCTGTAACCCTCTATGTTCCTCTGGCGGCTGCGCTCCACCCCCAGGGCCCCGTCGGGGACGTCCACGGTGATGGCCGATCCCGCCCCCGTGACCGCCCCCCTGCCGATGCGCACGGGGGCTATGAACATGGTGTCCGACCCGATGAACGCCCCGTCCTCGATGACCGTGGGGTGCTTCTCCCGGCCGTCGTAATTGCAGGTGATGCTGCCCGCTCCCACGTTGACGTCCTCGCCGATGCGGGCATCGCCCATGTAGCTCAGGTGGGGTATCTTGCTCCCGCGCCCCACCTCCGTCTTCTTGGTCTCCACGAAGGTGCCCGCCTTCGAGCCGGCGCGGAACACGCTCCCGGGACGCAGGCTGGCGAAGGGACCCACGCTCACCCCCTCCTCCAGCTCGCACTCCCGCACCGTGGCCTGCTCCACCGTCACCCCGTCCCCCAGGCGTGAGTCCGCGATGCGCACGTTGGGCCCCAGCCTGCATCCGCTCCCCACCGACGTCTTGCCCTCCAGGATGACCAGGGGGCGGAGCAAGGTGTCCGCGCCGATGGTGACCTCCGCGTCGATGTACACCGTGGAAGGGTCTTCCATGGTAACCCCTTCCTCCATCCAGCGGCGGTTGATGCGCTCGCGCATCACCGCCTGGGCCTCCGCCAGATGCGCGCGGGAGTTGACGCCCAGCGCTTCCCGCGCGTCCGGCGTCACGTACACCGCCGCCTTCCCGCCCTCCCCGATCAGCAGGCCCACGGCGTCGGTGAGGAAGAACTCGCCCTTGGTGTTGCTGTTGCCGAGGCGCGGCAGCACCTCGCGCAGGTCGGACCAGCGGAAGACGTAGGTGGAGGTGTTGACCTCCCTTATGCCCTTCTGGCCGGAGTCGGCCTCGCTCTCCTCCACGATCCCCGTAACGGCGCCCGCGGCGTCACGGAGGATCCGTCCGTAGCCCGTGGGGTCTTCCAGGACCGCTCCCAGCATGGTCACCACGGCTCTCTCCTCCCCATGGACCTCGCACAGCCCGCGGAGGGTATGGGCGGTCAGGAGCGGCGAATCGGCGGTGAGCACCAGCACCTCTTCTGCGTCATGGGCGTCCACGACCGGCGCCGCCACCATCACCGCATGCCCGGTGCCCAGCCTTTCCTCCTGCACCACGCAGGCGCCCCGCTCCCCCACTTCCTCCCGCACCCGGTCGGCGCCGTTGCCGATGACCACCACCACGCCGTCCACATGGCCTGAGCCTTGAAGGTCCTCCAGGGTGAAGAGCACCCAGGAGAGCATGGAGCGCCCGCACACACGGTGCAGGACCTTGGGTATCGCGGATCTCATGCGCGTTCCCTCGCCGGCCGCGAGGACCAGGGCCAGTCGTCTCAAAGGGCCTCCTTTTCCGTCGCCGGCTTTATTGTAACGGACGCCGCTCCCCGCATGAAACCCTACAGCACTTCCGACAGCGCCCACCAATCGACCGGGTCAGCGCACGGTCAGGTCATCTCCCGCGGAAACAGTCAAAAGCATCGGGGTGTCACTGGCCGGATAAAAATGAACATATTCCGGCCATTTAAAATTGTACACACTCGAGCAAGCAAGGAAGAATCGGTATTGTCTTGAATCCCGCCTCAGAGAGAAAGGAGGGACGGGTATGTACAAGGAGTTGACTTGGATGGACGCCAAAGGGATGCGTGCGCAGGGCATGAGCTACGTGGAGATAGCGGAGAGGCCGGGCATTCATCGAGGGACGCTTCCGCGTAAGGCCCCGTTCGTCCGCGGGCCGGCCTCGGCTCGCTCCCCTCCGGCGCCCCGCCCGTCGCCTTCCGCCTTGTTCGCCGCGCCTTGCCCGGCTTCCTTTCCTCCGCGGAGCTCTTCTTCATACCCATGCGGGAGAACCCCGCGGAGAACCGGGAATGACGCCATCGCCTGCGCCGCTCGGGTGTTCGCGGGTAAAGGGCGCGACGGGCCTCAAGATACGACGAGGGCCGGAAGCCCTCGTCGTTCATATTGGCTGGGGCGGTAGGATTCGAACCTACGATCGCGGCTCCAAAGGCCGCTGCCTTACCGCTTGGCCACGCCCCAGAGCAGCAATGCTTTCCGGCCTTATTGTAATACCGTATGAGCATCCTGGAAACGAGCGCTCGAAAACCCGGCAGGAGGGCGGGCAAGCGTGGGGAATGCTGCTGCGATACCGCGAAAATACCCAGATTGAATACTCTTGGAAATGCGGGGTTCCCGAAATGTCCCTTCCGGCCGGCCCTATTCCCCCTGTGGGCGCTCGCCCTGCTCTTTGCGCATCTTGAAGAACTCGCGCAGCACCGCCTCCTGGATCTTCTCGCGCGTCTCGGAGTTGAGCGGGTGCGCTATATCCTTGAAGTCCCCGTTGGGGAGCTTGCGGGAGGGCATGGCCACGAAATAACCACGGTCGCCGTCCACCACGCGCAGGTCATGCACCACGAAGCAGTCGTCGAGGATGATGCTCGCGATGCCTTTCACCATGTTCATATCGATCTCGCGTACGGTCACCCTTGTTATCTCCACGGCTTTTGTCCCCCTTAGAGAGTCCACGCTCTACCGACAAGAAACTCATAAACATATTATGCTCCCTACGTCTTGTTTTCAAGGACGTTCTAGGCCGGAGAACGGCGGCGAGAGCAGAGCGAGATGCCCGCGGGCGCCTTTCCCCGGAGGTCTCCGGAAACAGCCGCACGGGGCTCACGCCAGGCTGATGCCGGCGGCACGGAAGCGGGTACGCACCACCACCGGGGCATGCCTCTTCAACTCCGCCTCTATCTCCGCCGCCCTCCCCTCGTCCCCGGTGAGCGCGAACACCGTGGGGCCGCTGCCGCTCACCAGGGCTCCCTCCGCTCCTGCCCACAGGGCGTGCTCAAGCAGCGCTCCCACCTGCGGCACCAGCGCACAGGCGGCCGGCTGCAGCGAGTTGAAGAGCAGGGAGGCCACACGACGCACCTCTCCGCCGCGCAGAGCCTCTCCCATGGCCTCCACCCCACCACCGGGAGGCTCCCCTCCCCCCACCTCGTCGAAACGCCGGTAGACCTCGGGAGTGGGCAGCGGCACGCCGGGGTTCGCGAGCACCAGCGGCAGGGGCGGCGCCTGCACGAGGGGGGTGACGCGCTCTCCCCTCCCCTCACCCAGAGCGGTCCCGCCCACGAGAAAGAAAGGCACGTCCGTTCCCAGGGAGGCGGCCAGGCGCAGCAGCTCCTCCCGCACCAAGGCCTCTCCCGCGAGGAAGTTGAGCCCGCGCAGCACCGCCGCGGCGTCCGAGCTTCCCCCTCCCAGGCCGGCCGCAAGCGGGATGCGCTTTTCCAGCCTCATCCTCACGTCCCAGCGCACCCCCGCCGCTTCCAGGAATGCAAGGGCCGCGCGGTGACAGAGGTTGTCCGCGCCCACCGGCGCCTCTCCCTTGACCTCCAGCACGACGGTCCCCCCGCCTCCCGCGACCTTCACCTCCACCACGTCGCAGAGGTCCACGGCCTGCATCACCGTGCGCACGCCGTGGTATCCGTCTCCCCGCCTCGCACCGACCTCCAGGTAGAGGTTGATCTTCGCCGGCGCCTCCATGGTCACCATATCGCGCATCCCGATCCTCCCCGCGCCCGAGCGCCGCTTCCCTCTTCCCGTCTCCCGCCAACGGCCACCGCCGTCAGGGTCGAAGGGAATCTTGCTCTCTCCGTAAATCCCGAGCGCCGCTTCCCTCTTCCCGTCTCCCGCCAACGGATCAGCTCCCTGCCGCCATGATACGACAAACAACGGGAGCGTTCACGGCCTCAGCGGGCGTCACCGACGGCCTCGCGGGGGCGGGGGTGCGCACCAGCTCCTTCCCGGGACGGCGCCGTGACCGGACGCCCTGGCGCGTATGGACGGGTCGCCGCGAAGCCGGGCGCGAGCGGGCAAACACCCCTTTTCCCGCCGGCGGTGAATCGGGTGGCCCCGACCGGCTCACGCGACTTCGGGCGCGGCGGCCCTGGCGCCCGGCATGGGGCATAATAAGGATATGGGCGAGCTGGCGAGACCGAGCGTGGTGGCAGAGGTCCTGGGAAGGCATGGCATCCGCCTGGCGCGTTCCCTGGGACAGCATTTCCTGGTGGACGGGAACGTGCTCGCGCGCATCCTGGAGGTCGCGCGCCTCGGCGGCGAGGAAACGGTGCTGGAGATCGGACCGGGCATCGGCACTCTCACCGAGGAGCTCTGCCGTCGCGCCGGGCGCGTGGTGGCGGTGGAAGCCGACCGGCGCCTGGCGGCGGTGCTGGAGGAGACCCTGGGCGCGCCGCGAAATCTGGAGCTGGTCCTGGGGGATGCCATGCGCGTGGACCTCGCCTCCTTCTTCCGTCCCGGGGAAAGGGTAAAGGTGGTCTCCAACCTCCCCTATAACGTGGCTACCCCGCTGCTGCTGCGCCTGCTGCGCGAGATACCCCAGGCGGAACACCTGGTGGTCATGGTGCAGCGAGAGCTGGCCGACCGCTACACCGCGGGACCGAAGCACCCCGCCTACGGCGGAGTCTCGGTGAAGATACGCTACCTGGCGGAGGCGCGGCGGGCTTTTTCCGTGCCCCCTACGGTATTTCTCCCTCCCCCTCGCGTGGACTCCGCGGTGTTGAGCATCGAGCGCAGGCGGGCGGCGCCGGCGGGACCCGAGACGGATTCCTTCTTCCTCTTCCTCAACGCCTGCTTTTCCGGCAGGAGGAAGATGCTGGTAAATACCCTGGGAAGCGGGCGGACGCCGTACTGCACCCGGGCCGAGGCGGAGAAAGCCCTGCGTGCCGCCGGCCTCCCGCCCTCCTCCCGCGCCGAGGAACTGAGCTGCGAGGAGCTGCTCGCCCTCTTCGGAGCCCTCCGCGCTTCGTGACCGTTCGCCGAGAGGCCGGTGCGACAGGGTGAGCCCGATCGCGCTACCCCCCATCCGAACCGTCCCGAGACAGGTCCTAACGCGACACAGACCGACGCGAGAAACCGGGCATGCAGAAGGGCGTGCCGGACGGCACGCCCCGAGGACTCTGCCGATCAGGTTCTTACTTGCGCTTGAGCTCGTTGATGCACTTCTGGCAGATGCGGTTGCCCTTGAAGGTGCGCACCTTGTCGGTGTTGCCGCAGAAGCTGCACCCCGGCTGGTATTTCACCAGCACGATCTTCTCGCCGTCGACGAATATCTCGATGGGATCGCGCTCCTTGATGTCCAGCGTGCGCCGCAGCTCCATGGGGATCACGATCCTTCCCAACTCGTCGATCTTCCTGACGATTCCGGTCGCCTTCATGTCTCGCCCACCCTTTCTCTCTCACCTGCCCGGTGCTCTCGAGCCCGGGCGCCGTCCGTTCTCCTTGACAATGTCGGGTATCACCAGGGATATAATTATATGTGCATCTCGGAAGGGGTGTCAATATTTTCTTGTAATATTTTACATGGGAAGGAAAAAATGTACAAGAAGACATACTACGTGACCACGCCCATCTATTACGTCAACGACCACCCCCACATCGGCACCGCCTACACCACGGTGGTCGCCGACGTGCTCGCGCGCTACCACCGACTCAAGGGCGAGGAGGTCTTCTTCCTCACCGGCACCGACGAGCACGGCCAGCACGTGGCGCGCGCCGCCGAGCGCAACGGCGTGACCCCCCAGGAATGGGCCGACCGCATGGTGGTGCACTTCACCGAGGTGTGGGAGCGGCTCAACATCAGCAACGACTTCTTCATCCGTACCACCTCGCCCCGCCACGCGGAGGTGGCGCGCCGCTTCATCCAGAAGCTCTACGACCGGGGCGACATCTACCTCGACACCTACGAGGGCTGGTACTGCGTGCCCGACGAGTCCTTCTGGTTGCCCTCCCAGCTGGTGGAGGGGAGATGTCCCCAGTGCGGGCGGGAGGTGGAGATGGTTCAGGAGGAGAACTACTTCTTCCGCCTCTCCGCCTACGCCGACCGCCTCCTGCGACACATCGAGGCCCACCCCGAGTTCGTGCAGCCGGAGATGCGGCGCAACGAGGTGGTGAGCTTCATCCGGCAAGGCCTGACCGACCAGAGCATCAGCCGCAAGACCATCACCTGGGGCATCCCGCTCCCCTTCGACGAGAGCCAGGTGATGTACGTGTGGTTCGACGCCCTGCTCAACTACATCAGCGCCATCGACTACGGCATCGACGAGGAGCGCTTCCGCAGCACCTGGCCCGCCGACGTCCATCTCATCGGCAAGGAGATCCTGCGCTTCCACGCCATCATCTGGCCTGCCATGCTCATGGCCGCGGAACTGCCCCTACCCCGCCAGGTCTTCGCCCACGGATGGCTCACGGTGGAGGGAGAGAAGATGTCCAAGTCGAAGGGGAACGTCATCAGCCCCCACGAGCTCATCGACGCATACGGCACCGACGCCTACCGCTATTATTTCCTGCGGGAGTTCTCCTTCGGATACGACGGCAATTTCTCCCGCGAGAACATGACCGGTCGCTACAACGCCGACCTCGCCAACGCCCTCGGCAACATGGTCAGCCGCGTGCTGGCCATGGTGGAGCGCTACCGCGGAGGGGCGGTCCCGGAGGCCGGCGGGGAGGAAGAAGCGGCGGACGCCGCCCTCAGGGAGGCCGCGTCCCGCGTCTTCGGGGAGTTGGACGCGGCCATGGACGCCCTGGCCTTCAACGAGGCGCTGCAGGCCGTCTGGAACTACCTGGGAGCCGTCAACCGCTACGTGGACGAGACCGCCGCATGGGACCTGGCCAAGGACCCCGCCGGAGCGGGGCGCCTCGACACCGTGCTCTACAACCAGGTGGAGGCGGTGCGCCTCACCGCCCTCCTCGTCCTGCCCTTCATGCCCTGGACGGGAGAGGGCATCTGGCGCCGTCTGGGATTCACCGACTCCATCCACCTGCACCACCTCCCGGCCGCCGGGGCGTGGGGGCTCTTCCCGCCCGGCCAGAAGGTCTCCAAGGGCGACCCCCTCTTCCCCCGCATGGAAACGGGCCGCTAGGCAGGCGTGGTCGCCGCCGGGGGCTGCCGGGAAACGCCGTCGATGGGAGGACAGCGCATGCGTCTGGTGGACACCCACGCCCACCTCGACCTCCTGGAGGAGGACGTCGGCGCGGCCCTGGAGCGGGCGCGCGCCACCGGGGTGACCGGGGTGGTAACCGTGGGCATCGACCTGGAGTCCAGCCGCCGCGCCGTGGAGCTGGCCCACACCTTTCCGGAGGTACGGGCGGTGGTGGGCATGCACCCCCACGACGCGAAGGACCTGGACGCCGCCGCCCTGAGGGAGCTGCGCCGCCTGGCCGGGGACCCGCGGGTGGTGGGCATCGGCGAGACCGGCCTCGACTTCTACCGCAACCTCTCCCCCCGCCCCGACCAGGAACGCGCCTTCCGCTCCCTGGTCGAGCTGGCCCGGGAGCTGGACCTGCCGGTGGTGGTGCACGACCGCGAGGCCCATTCCGACACCCTGCGCATACTGGAGGAGTACGCCCCCTTCGACGGCAGGCTGGTCATGCACTGTTTCTCAGGAGACCTCGCCATGGCGCGCGAGGTCATGGACATGGGCGGGTTTATCTCCGTGGCGGGGCCGGTGACCTTCCAAAACGCCGGGCGCCTGCTGGAAATCGTCCGCCAGGTCCCCCTCGACCGCCTGCTGGTGGAGACCGACTGTCCCTTCCTCTCCCCCCATCCCTACCGCGGCACCCCCAACTCCCCCGAGCGGGTGGTGCTCGTCGCCGCCAAAGTGGCCGAGCTCAAGGGTATACCCCTGGAAGAACTGGCGCTGCCCGATCCTTTTTGATGGGGTCAGCCCCGGACATGGGACATCCGAGCCGTCAACGCCAGCCCACGGGGATTCCCTCGCAGACCTCGTACAGGGCGCCGTCGCGCCCGTCCACGACCAGGATCGCGCCCGTCTCTCCGTAGCGCCCGTGATCATGTCCTCCCAACAGCAGAAACGGGCTTCCGTCCACGGCGTCGCAGAACCAAGCGTCGAAAGCCCTTCCGTAACGGGCCACTTCCATATCTTCCCTGGCGCCCGCCATGCTCAGGCCCACGCCACGGAAATCCGCGCTCTCCTCCAGCAGCGGGAGAAAGCCCGTCACTACATCCGCGTCATCCATCCCGCCCTGGAACAACCCCGTGAGGAGGGGCTCCCCCTCTTCGGAAAGCACTATCTCTCCCTGCTCGGTCATCAGGCACCGGTCATGGATCACGGAGCGCAGAAGAGTCAGGGCGGGAAATTCGTACTCCTGCACCTCCGTCACGTTCACGGGAACGCCGGGGTTCATCGCCACCCACAGCCTGTCACCCCGGGGAGACAGACGCACGGCGTGCGCCGTCGCCATGCCGATCTCCGCCCGGCGTGCCATACCGCTCTCGAGATCCGTGACCTTCAGGTAGCACGTCTGCCGGTCGTCTTCCCGCCGCAGCGTGATACTCCACTCCCACTCCCCATCTCCTTCCAGCACGCCTTTCCGCAATTCCAGCTCATGGCCCTCAGAGTCGTGAGCGAGCGGGGGTTCCGCCCACGGTTCGAGCAGGTAAGAAACCCTGCTCGAGACGCCGGTCACCTCCACCGACCCGTCCCGGTGCACCGTCTTCGACCACCCCGCTTGCTCGATCAGGATGTCCTCTTCCCAGGGCCAGGGCGGCTCATGCCCCTCCCCGAACACGGCGGTTTTTCCATCCGCGTCTTTCCCGCCGCCGGTCTTCGCCCACGCCCCCAGGGGGATGAGGACGGCCGAACCGGCCAGCGCGACGACGGCAAAAACCACCATCCCGGCCCTCAGGCGGCCCGGCGCCCCTTCCCCCGAAAACACGGTGGCGGCGAAGGCAAGGATGGCGAAGGCCAGCGCGATGATCGTCATCCCCCACCAGGGCACCCCGCCGCCGGCATCATCCGCGGAAGCCATCAGGCCCGGCCATCTCCGCGCCTCCGCGGGCTCGAGAGGCGATAGATAGAGGTCCTCCATCTGCTCGGGATAGAACTCCCCTCGCATCTTGGTCAGGTAGCATCCGCCCGCGCCCTCCATCCCCTCCGCAAGGGCGCTGAACTTCTTCAGGACACCGATCTGCGCCGGCTCCCATCGACACGCGTACTCCAGCCCCATCTTCTCATGCCCGTAAGCCGCAGGGCCGATGACGTAGAGAAGCACTTCGGCCATGCCGGGGTTGAGCGAGGATATACGCAGCGGATATACCGGCTCGGGGGCTTCGAAGGTGAAGCGGAGAGGGTCGATCATCCCTTCGGAGAGCTCGTATTCCAGCCGCTTCCCCTCTTCCTCCGCCCTGGAGGGACTCACGCGCATGGCCGTGAAACACCATCCGCGCCGGATATATTCTTCCAGGACCTCCTCGGCCTTCTCGTCATGGGTAAAGCCTCTTTCCTCGAGCCATGACCCGAGGTCTTCAGCGTCATCCGCGCGCACCACCGTGAGGTCGTAGGCGCCCACGCTGCGCTCCTCGATGACCTCCACGCCCTCGTTCTCGCCTTCCGATTGCCAGCCTGAAAGCCTGTTCAAGCCACCATCCGTCACCGACGGCGAGAAAGCGCTCAGTGCCAGGAAGAGGACCGCGTCCGACCCCTCGATCTCCGGCGGTTCAGGCGTCGGCACCAGCCAGGCGAACTCATCCACCGCGCCACGGTAACTCACGGAGAGGAAGAGCTCCTCCATCCCCTGGTGGAAGAATATGGCCGCTCTCTGCTCCGGTTCCGCGATGTCGCGTCCTTCCTTGCCCATGAACCCGCCGTCGGCGCATGCCGTCCCGCAGGAGAGAGCCAGGCAGATCAATACCGCGATCGCCAAGCATAAGAAGCTGCCGCGCATTCCGAGCCCCCCTTCGCCTCGACACTTACAGGACGGTCGCCGTCATAAGTCCGTGAAGACGATCATGACCTTGGACGTGGATGAGTGCCTTTGGAGTTCCGTCTCCTCCGAGATACCGATCCGCCCGGCCCATGCCGCCCCGGAGGTGACGGGATGCCGGGCATGATCGTGCGCAAACCGCTATCCGCCTTTTTCTTCCAGCCAGGCGGCATATACCCCGCGCTGTGAGACGCCGTGCCTGGACGCCACCGCGCGCACCGCCTCGCGGGGAGCCATCCCTCCGGCGACCAGCTCCGCCACCTCGCCGGCGAGCTGCGGCAGGGGGGGCGCCTCCCCCTCTCTGCCTGGCGCCACCACGATCACGAACTCGCCGCGCCTGCCGCCATCCTCCAGCGTGGCCAGCACCTCCGGCGCCTTCCCCCTCAGCACCTCCTCGTTGACCTTGGTCAGCTCACGGGCCACGACCACCTGACGCTCCGGCGCCAGCTCGGCAAGGTCGCCCACGGTCTCGAGCAGGCGGTGGGGGGCCTCGTAGAACACCAGCGCGTCCCCATCGCGCAGAAGGGAGGAGAGGAATGTTCGCCGCTCGCTCCGCTTGCGCGGCAGGAACCCAAGGAAGCGGAACCTCGCGAGGGGAAGGCCTGACAGCGCCAGCGCCGCCGTGAGTGAGCTTGGTCCCGGCACCACCTCCACCTTGAGTCCCCGCCGGGCGCACTCCTCCACCACGCGGAAGCCGGGGTCCGAGATACCCGGCATGCCGGCGTCGCTGATCACCGCCACTTTCTTTCCGGCGGCGACTTCGCTCGCCACCCACTCCGCCTTCTCGCGTTCGTTGTGACCGTGGTAGGAGGTGACCGGGGTGTGGATATCGTGGCGCGCCAGCAGCTTGTGCGCCCGCCGCGTGTCCTCTGCGGCGATGAGGTCGGCCTCTCGCAGGACGCGCAGTGCCCGTAAGGTAATGTCTTCCATATTGCCGATGGGCGTGCCCACCAGGTAGAGCGTCCCCTCACCCATACCTGGATTATAAGCCCTGGGGTCAGCCCCGGACATGGGACATTTACTTCAACCCAGCCGCAACGTCTTCCGCGCTCCGCCGGCCAACACCTGCGCCTTCACGAACCTGTCTCCTCGCTTCCAGACGCCTTTCAATCAGGAACGGGTCCTGTAGCGTCTCCTGGGGAAGAGCGATTCGTCTTTTCGGGTTATGGTCTGTCCCATGTCCGGGGCTGACCCCATCTCCCTGTTCTAGGGCCTGCGTCGCGCCAGGAGGGTGTTCACCAACTCCAGTTGGGCGGTGTAGTCGAGGTCGGGGGCCAGCTCGGCGATGCGCTTCAGGATCTGTGCCGAGGCGTAATACATGTAGATGGGCACCGGTCGGGAGGATATGCGGTAGCAGATCCCGTGCTCGGCGAGCTCTTCCAGCGCCTTCTCTACCTCCTCGCGGTTGCGGCCGAGGCGCTGGCCTATCTTCTCTGCGCAGTCCACGGTGCCGGGATTGTCCTTGAAGAAGGTGATGAGTTCCAGCTTTATCCTGTCGATGTCCGCGTCGCGGACGATGAAATTCCCTACGCGCGCCAAATCATCACCTCGTATCCAGACCTTTTTGCCGCCGCCGGCTCCCGCTCACCGGAACGCGGGACCTCAAAGTCCGCCGACTTCGTCCCTACCGGCGCCCGTGCCGCCGGGAACGGACCCCGCTTCAGGGGGACGGGTCCCGACCCGGCGTGAAACCCTTTTTCCATGCCTGTACGTATACCCATGCGACAGTATCTAAATCGGCAGCGACGGCCGCCTTCTTAACATGCACCGACATACCCCGGCGGCATGGACGTACTGCGGGATGCAGAGTTCGGATCTCGCGCCACGGTCCGGCGGCGGCCCCGGGGGGAGCCCCGGCGGGCGACCCCGATGAGCATGATGAGCGCCCTTGCTAAATCCCGGGACCGACCCCATAATTACCACTGTATCGGGAGGCATCACGCTCCCGGGCTCGGGAAGGAAAGCTCGGCGCGCACCGCGCGCTTTGCCCACGACGGGAAGACGAAGGATCGCATGCCTTTAAAAAGACCCGCATTGCACGCGGCAGGCAGGCATACGGCGCTCCGCCTGCCGGCGGCAGCCCTGGTTATATGCCTGCTGCTCTTTTCCGCGAGCGCCGTCGGCGCCTCCGCGGAGGGAGGCCCCCTGCCGCCCTCCGATCCCAGGGCCTGGGACCGCCCGGACGATCCGGGCGGCACCGTAGACCTGGGATGGTCCGAAAGCCCCAGCCCCGGGATCGCGGCGTACCGCGTGTACCGTTCTGAGACCCCCGGGGGGCCTTACCGGCTCGTCGGCGAGAGGTCGACGGACGCCTTCATCAACTACCTGGGATACGTCGACACCGGACTCCGGGACGGCGTCACCTATTATTACGTGATGACCTCCGTCGATGAGAGAGGGCGCGAGAGCGCCCACACGCCTAAGCTATCCGAAACCCCGGAAGCGCAGGACTTCACCACCGCGGTCACGTCGAGATCGGGGAACCGATTTCGAATCGTCTCGACACAAACTCGGTCG
>FWPV01006589.1_pt1 | contig 21947 bp, 15 predicted proteins | sample 2228371 | NCBI WGS metagenome assembly FWPV01 (sample SAMEA103939776, study PRJEB20133) | metagenome | reverse complement strand
CCGGCTTCGAGCCGGCCACGGGCATGTATCTCGACGTCATGGATCCCCGGGAGGCGGCCCGCCAGCTGCGTTGTCTCCAGGAGCGGGAGGGGCCGGGCGCCCGAGCTTTTTTCTCCCTCCGCCCCGGCCGCCAAGCGGCTCAGCAGGCCTGTGAGAGCCGGTGGAACCGGTGAAAGGCGCGCAGGGCGAAGCATGCGGCGGTGGGGGTGAGATAGGCGGGTATCCCCGCCGCGTGGAGCCTGGCGGCGTGGGGCGCCGTGAAGGCGCTGGGAAAGAGGACGGAGACCAGGGGACGGCTCAGGGCGGGCCTGGCCTCGAGCATCTCCCCGGTGATGGCCGCGATGAGGCCGATGTCTCCGTCGCGGGAGGCGGGGGCGGAGCCCACGGTGATGATGATGTCCACGCCGGGGTCGCGGTCCAGTATCTCCAGGGTCCTGCGGTAGTTGCCGGGCACCACCGCTCCAAACCCGAGGTCCACGGGGTTCGCGAAGGAGGTCCCCTCGGAGGGGAGGAAGGAGGCCAGCTCGGAGCGGGTCTTCTCGCTCAAGGAGGCCATCTCCAGCCCGTACCACTCCACGGCGTCCGCGCAGTTCACCGCCAGTCCGCCGGGCGCGCTGACGATGGCCACACGGTTTCCCATGCATGCCGGCAGGTGGTAGAGGGCGGCCGCGCAGTCCAGCATCTGCGCCAGGTCGCGGACCAGGATCATGCCCGCCTGCCTCGCCGCTCCCGCGAAGACCTCCGCGTCCCCGCCCAGGGCGGCGGTATGGCTGGAGGCCGCCCTCCCCCCGGAGGCGGTGAGCCCGGACTTGAGGACGATGAGGGGTTTCCGCCCCCGCATCTCGCGCGCGGCGCGCAGGAAGCGGCGGGCGTCGCGCACCTCCTCGAGGTAGGCGAGGACGAGGGAGACGTGCGGGTCCTCGCCCAGGTATTCCAGGTAGTCGGCGCAGTTGAGGTCGAGCTCGTTCCCGCTGGAGACGATCTTGTCGAACATGAGGCCGCGCTCCAGGCCGGTCACGAAGGCGATGCTGGACAGGGATCCGCTCTGGGAGATCATGCCCGCCCTGCCCTCGGCGGGGAACATCCCGGCGAAGAGGGCTATCCTGCCGCGCGCGGAATATACCCCCATGCAGTTGGGCCCCACCAGGCGCAGCGCGCTGCCCTCCAGGGCGCGGCGGATCTCCGCCTCCAGGGCCCTGCCCTCCTCCCTGCCCGTCTCCGAGAAGCCCGCGGTGTTGACTATGCATCCTCCCACCCCCAGGGCGGCGCACTCGCGCACCAGCTGGGGGACGGCGGCCGGGGGCACCGCCAGGATGACCAGGTCGGGGACCTCGGGCAGGCTCGAGAGGTCGGGGTAGCAGCGCCGCCCCATGATCTCCGCGTGGCGGGGATTCACGGGGTAGAGCCCTCCCCGGAAGCCCATGTCCGTGTAGGCGCGCAGGAAGAGGGTGCCCGGGTTGTCCGTGCGTTCGGAGACCCCGACGATGGCGGCGGACGAGGGATGGAAGATGCGGTCGAGGCTTCTTTTCAGGGCGTCGTCCATGTCCTAGCTGCCCGGGGCGCTCTCCGGGATGGGAGGGCATACGTGCAGGGCGCGCGGGCGGTACTCGTACTCCCTCACGGAGCGCTGGTAGACCTCCATGGTGTGGCGGGCGATGCGTCCCCAGTTGTACTTCTCGCCGATGAACCTCTGGGCGTCGGCCGTCAGGCGCCGCGCCAGCTCCTCGTCCGAGAGGACGCGGATCATGGCCTTTGCCAGGGATTCGGGGTTCCCGGGCGTGAAGCGCAGCCCCGTCTCCTCGTGCACCACGATCTCCTTGAGGCCGCCGGTGTCGGCCACGATCACCGGGCTTCCCGCCACCATGGCCTCCAGGACCACCATCCCGAAGGGCTCGTAGATGCTGGGGACCACGGTGATGTCGGCGCACTTATAGAACTTCACCAGCTTCTGGGAGTCCACGAAGCCCAGGAGCTTTATCTTCTCCCCCAGGCCCAGCTCCTCGATCATCACCTGGAGAGCGCGCGCGTGCGGACCCGTCCCGGCCACCAGGAAGCGCAGGTCGGGGAACTCCCTGAGCACCATGGGCATGGCCTCGATCACCGTCTGCACGCCCTTTTCGTAGACCAGCCTGCCCACGAAGAAGATCATCCGCGAGTCCGGCTCCACGAACTGCCGGCGGATGCGCGCGGTGTCGGTGTCGCAGCGGAACAGCTCGTACTCGATGCCGTTGGGGATCACCGTCACCTTGTCCTCGGGCAGCTCGAAGATGCGCGTGACCTCCTCCTTCATGTAGTTGCTGCAGGTGATGGTGCGCACGCTCTCGAAGGTCAGCCACCATTCCACCTGGTGGATGATCTTGGACATGCCGGGGGGTATGTGTCCCTGGTGGCGTCCGTACTCGGTGGCGTGGATGGTGGCCACCAGGGGGATGCGGTAGGCGTGCTTGAGGGCGATGGCGGCGTGGGCGACCAGCCAGTCGTGGGCGTGGAGGACGTGGACTCTTCCCATCCTCTCGTTGATGATGGGCACCGCACGCTCGAGAAGGGCCACGTTGAACTGCAGGGTCCACGGCACCCACTCGTCCTGCGGGATCTCCGGGGGGTAGAGGGGCACGCGGTGGATGTGCACGTCGTCGGTATGCTCGTAATCGGGGGCCCCCGGCGCGTCCTTGGTGACCACGTGCACGTTCAGCCCCAGGCGCGCGAGGTTCACCGCCAGTTGGTGGACGTGTGTTCCCAGCCCCCCGATGATCCTGGGAGGGTATTCCCAGGAGAGAAGCAGTACGTTCAAGCCTTTCCCCGTTCTCGCGCTGGCGGGTTTACCGGCTCATCCCTCGGCTTTTCCGGCCAAACCCCTCTGGACTGTCAGGTACTTCGCTCACAAGCAGAAATATTCTAATAAAAAGCCACGCCACAAGGCAACTCATGGGGGCCAGGCTTCGGCCGCGGAGTTATTTGTAACATATGCCATACAAGGGTTGATGATGGAATGGAATGAATATCCAGCAGATATGCCGCCGGGAGTCCCTCGCGGATAATCGGTTCCAATATGAAGGGCAATAATGGAATGGAATGGATATCCAGGGCCTGCTCCCGTGCCAACGGCGGTCGCGGATCGGACACGGCGACACACGATGGTGGTGCCCCGAATCCCCGCTCTTCACCCGGACAAGGCTCGCAATGGAAGAGGTCGGCCGGAGACCCGGGATCCTGAGCCCGCCCCCTTTCACAGCCAGGGGTCGAGGGTGAGCCAGGGGAAGGGGTTGTCGGTGTCCTCGATCAGGGACAGCTCTTCCTCGTCGACGCGTCCGGTGCAGGCCATCTCCATGAGACGGCCGAAACGCTCGCGGTGGGAGGTTACGCGGTCGCGGGCATAGGCGGCGGCCTGGTCGCGCGTGACCATGAAAGGCCAGTCGCTGGCCTGCAGGATGAGGAGCTCGCGCGCCGCCTGCAGGAGCGCCCTCCTGCGCAGCGGCTCCTCCCGCGACCTTTCGGGGATGTAGGCCAGGGCGTCGGCGAACTCCATCCCCGAGAGATGGGCGGACTCCAGCACCTCGCTGGTCTCGCGGTTGACCCAGGTGGAGAAGGTGCCGTCCACGTTCCAGGCCGTCATCCCGACGCGCAGTGGGCGGGGGCGGAGGCCGCGCGCCTCGCGGGCGATATGGCCGGGAAGCGTGGCGTCTTCTCCCAGCAGCGAGAGGACGTGGCGCAGCCACAGCGTCCCCTCCAGCCACCAATGCCCCATGAGCTCGGTGTCGTAGGCGGCGAGGATGAGGGCCGGTCCCCCTCCGCTGCCGCGCCGGGAGGCGATGTACTCGCCGCGCCAGCGCATGCTCGCCGCGAAGAGGCCTGCGTCCTCGACCGCCTGGCGGACGGCCTGTTCGGGGCGATAGACGTCCTTCTCGTCCAGGGGGGTGTCCCTGGAGGTGATGCGCCAGTACTGGAACCCGTGCCCGTCGTAATCCCGCTTGGCGTACTCGCGGTAGTGGGCGCCCGCGGGGTACCCCCGCTCCGTCCACACCAGCTCGTGGGCCACGGGGTCTCGCACCAGGGCGACGAGGGGGGTGTCCCCCAGACCGCGCGGCTCCCAGGTGGGGAGGATACCCTCCTCTTCCGGCACCGCGGTGTGGTCCAGCACCACGTAGGAAAGGGGGGGCGAGAAGCCGGAGAGCACGCCGTCCAGCCCGGGGGAGTAGGCGCACTCGGGGAGCCAGAAGCCCTCGGGATCCCTTCCCAGGACACGCCGGAAGGACTCCAGGCCCACCGCTATCTGCGCCCTGACTTGGGAGGGGGAGCCCAGGGCGGGCAGGAGGGCGTGGGTGGCGGCGCTGGCCAGCACCTCCAGCCTGCCCGCGCCCACCCCCGCCCTCAGGACCTCCGCCATCCTGCCTTTGAACCTCTTCACGAAGGCGCCCCGGAGGCGTGAGTAGTGCTCCGCGAAGCGCCGTGCCAGCTCCTCGCGGTTGCCGTCGCCCATCCCGCGCATGCGCTCCATCTCCATCTCGGCCTGGCGCACCTTGTTCTCCAGATAGGCGACCAGGCGCTCCTGCAGGTAGGGGTCGTCGAGCTGCTCCCAGAGGATGGGGGTGAGGGTCAGCGCGAGCTTTCCGGGCAGCCTGCCCTCCGCCAGGTCCTCCACCGTCTTCCATACGGGAAGGTAGCTCTCCGCCCACGCCTCGAGTATCCACTCCTCGCCCACCGGCCAGTCGCCGTTGCGGCGCACGTAGGGCATGTGGGTATGGAGGAGCAGGGACACCGGGACTTCCATCTCATACCTCCTCGCCGGTCGCGCCGCGAGGCGGCCCGCTTCCCAGGGCGATGAAATCCAGGGCCTCCTCCAGGGGCGCAGGAAGGATGCGGAAGTCGCCGCTCTTTATGGAGGGGATGAAGAACGGGCGGTAGAAGAGGCGTTCGAGCCGGGGCGGTATCCGCAGGCAGAACTGGGAGAAATTGCGCCTCGCCAGGAGGTCGTGCATCCGCAGCTTGCGGGCGTGGAAGACCCCCAGCATCCTCACCTCGGGGAAGAATCCGCGCATGAAGGCCAGGAACTCCCGCGCGTCGTACTCCACGATGTGAAAGGGGTTCACTGGCTTGTCGGAACCCGGCGAGATGATGAGGCGGTTGGGGGTGCTGACGGCGCAGATGCCCCCGGGCGCGAGCACCCTCCTCGCCTCGCGCATGAAGCGCTCGGGCTCGTGGAGGTGCTCGATGACCTGCAGCGAACACACCAGGTCGAAGGAGCCGTCCTCGAAGGGGAGGGCGTAGATGTCCCCGTAGTGGAACCGGAGGTTGTGCCGGCGGTAGGTGCGGCGGGCGTGGTATACGGCCTCTGGCGCAAGGTCCACTCCCACCGCCTCCCGGGCGCGGGTCGCCAGCAGGTCGGTGCCGTAGCCCTCGCCGCTCCCCAGGTCAAGAACGTGTTTTCCCTCCGCCAGGGGAAGGAGGAAACGGTAGGCCACGAGGTGGCGCTGGAACCAGTAGTTCTCCTCCTTCACGCCGGGCAGGGTCCTCTCCCCCGTGAGGACGAGGGGAGGGTAGTGGTCGGCGGGCAGGTCGGAGGTGTCCACGCCAGAGTCCATCGCCATTCGCCTTTTCTGTCGCTTCCGGCGGCGCAGGCTACCGCCTCTCCGCGGTCGCCGGCCGGGAGCCGGGACGCCTGCCGCCGCCGGGTCCTACTATTTCACCAGGTCCAGGACGCGCTTGAACTCCTCGCCGTCCGCGCGGCAGGTCACCTCGTAGATGAACGCCTCCGAGGTGGTCACCTGGGCCCCGGCCTGGCGCAGGCGCTCCAGCGCCACCTCGTGGTCCTCGCGCCTGCGCGTCCCCGTTCCGTCCGCCACCACGTGCACCCGGTAACCGCGGTGCAGGGCGTCCAGGACCGTCTGGCTGACGCATATATGGGTCTCGATTCCCGTGACCACCAGGCGCTTCCTGCCCGTGGCCGCGAGCGCCTCCTCGAACTCCGGCACCCCGAAACAGCTGAACACGCGCTTGATCACCGGATTGTATTCCGCGAGCGCCTCCTTGACCTCCTCCACGGTGTATCCGAGTCCCTGCGGGTAGTGCTCGGTGAGCACCACCGGCAGCTCGAAGATGCCGGCGAACCTGAGCAGGCGGGCGATGGTCGCCACCACCTCCTCGCGGTTGTGGATCATCCTCACCAGCTTCTCCTGGGGGTCTATGACCGCCAGGACGCTGTCGTCGGCCCCGGCCAGCGCTGGATGTCTGTGCATCTCCCCTCCTTTCACGCCGCGGCTCAGTCCTCGTTGCCCGCCGATCCCTCCAGGTATTCGTCCACCAGTCGCGACACGTGGAGGGCGGAGTTGAAGGCGGTGTCCCCGCCCGTCCCCTCCGCCCTGACGGTGTCCCCGCAGAGGAAGAAGTTGTCGATGGAGGGAAGGGTGAAGTCCGGCCTGTCCTCCCTGGTCTGTCCGGGACGGGGAAGGAACCCGTCCACCATGGAGAGGCGCATGGAGCGCTCCCATTCCACCGCCTCCCAAAGGCCCGGGAACATCCTCCCCAGCAGGTCCCTCAGGCGCTCCTCCTCCTGCCTGGCCTTGTCCTGGTTCTTCACCCAGGGGAGGGGCAGGGGGTAATACCAGGAGAGGAGCTGCTTTCCCTCGGGGGCCATGGAGGGGTCGATGTTGGAGGTGAACTGCCCCATGGTCACGGGATCCGAGGTCACCAGGAGGCCGCTCTTGTCGCTCACCCTCTCCTTGAGCCCGATGTCCAGGGATATCCCCGCGGTGGGCACCAGCTCCCGCGCGCTTTTCACGAACTTTATCGGCAGGTCCTTGCCTCCGAAGAGGTCGGGCACCTCCTGCACGGGGATGGCCGAGATGACCGCGCGCGAGGAATAGGACGCGGAGTCCGTCTTCACCTGGTTGACCACCCCTTTCTTGAGCATGAGGCGGCTGACCTTGCAGGAGGTCATGACCTGGCCGTTCTTCTCCAGCTCCTCGCGCAGGCCCTCGATGATGCTGCGCGTCCCACCCCTCGGGTAACCCACCTTCACCTTGGCGCGCAGGGCCTTTTTGAGGAAGGCCGCGAACTCGCCGGCGGAGGAATACCTGAGGTCGGGAGCGATGATGCCTATTCCCGAGAGGACGCGCATGAGCTCCAGCGTCTCGGGAGACCTGCAGCCCGCGGTCATCTCCTCCAGGGATACCTGGTATTTCCTGTCAGGCCTGCCGGCCACCAGCTTCACCAGGTAGCGCGCGGCGCTCAGCTTGGCGGAGAGGGGGAGGATGGGCGACTTGAGGATCTTTCCCACGTTGTTGGGGAGGGGCTGGAATTCTCCCTCCCGCCAGAGTTCCGGCTCCCCCGGGGAGATGAACTCCAGCTCCCTGCCGAGGCGGCGGAAGACCGCCGCCGCCGCCCCCTCCGCGGCGAAGCGGTTGGCATGGAGCCCGTACTCCACCGTGTATCCGTCCCTCTCCTGGTATCCCGCCCTGCCTCCCAGTTTCCTCGCCTTCTCCAGCAGGAGCACCCGGTAACCCCTGCGGGAGAGCAGGGCGCCCGCCGAGAGGCCGGCGTATCCGCCGCCGATGACGATCACGTCGTAGTCCATCTCCGCCCCCTTGTCCTCTGCCTGCATTACATCGCCGCGGACGGCGTCCGGGCATCCCGGCGCCGCGTACGAGGTTTATTAAACCACAAGCCCCCGCGGCTATGAACTCGAGGCCCGGGTGGCGTGGGCTCCACAGGGGAAAATCGCCGGCAGGTAAAGCCCGGACGGACCGCGATGCCCGCCCCGCGCCCTCCGGCCCGGGCGGCCTTGAAGGCCGCCTTTGGGGACGGAACAGGGCGCCGTTTCCTCATCGCCATCCCATGGCCGAAAAAAAATGAGCGATGGCCGGCCCGGCGCCGGGCCAGCCCGGCCCGGCGATCGAGGGGTAGGCAAAAGAGAGAGAAGACGCGGGAGAACCCCTTTGGACGCGGGCTGGGACGGGGTTATATTTGGAGTTGCCGGGAATCCCGGGGCGCGGCCCCGGCGGGGAGAGAAGGGAGCGCCATGCGTCGGGAGAGGATCTATTTTTATGCCGACAGCCTGGAGCCCATAAGGCTGGAGGGAATACTGGAGCTACCGGAGGGAGGATCAAGGCCGCCGGCATGCATACTCTGCCATCCCCACCCCATCGGTGGGGGCTCCATGTACGTCCCTCTCCTGGAGGTGATGTCCGAGGTCCTGGCGGAGCGGGGTTGGGCCTGCCTGCGCTTCAACTTCCGCGGCGTGGGGCGCAGCGGAGGGGTGTCCACGGGGGGCATCCGGGAGGCGGAGGACCTGGAGGGGGCCTGGGCGTGGTTGCGGGAGCGGGAGGACGTGGACGCCGGAGACCTCTCCCTGGCCGGCTGGTCCTTCGGGGCCTGGGTGGGACTGCGCTGGGCGGTGAAGGGAGGCCGCTGCCGCAGGGTGGCGCTGATAAGCCCGCCGCTGGTGGGTTTCGACTTCTTCACCTTCCTGGACGAGGGGTGCGTGTCGCTCCCGTCCCGATGCCTGGTGGTGGCGGGGGAGCGGGATCAGTTCGCGGACCGGGAGAGACTGGAAAGGCTTTCCTCCAGGCTGGGGGCGGCGCTGCGCCTCCTGCCGGGGGCGGACCACTTCCTCTTCGGGCGCGAGCGCGAGGTGGCGGAGGCGGTGGGCGACCACTGGGCCGCCGACTGATGCCGCCGTCGTGCGCGGAGCACCGGTTCATAAGCCGATCTACCTGCGAAAACGCTCGACAACGGCGCCGAGAACGTCGTTGCATTCCCGGGAGTGAACGGATATAATACTTTGGGCGCTCCGGAAGGAGCACGAGCGCCGGCCACGCGCGATGATGACTTCACCGGGGACTCAGGGGCCTGTGGGTGCAGGCTCTGGGCCTTCGGTTTTAATATATGTCAAAAATCGGCCTTGCGGCCACAAGACGCGGTGAAAGGAGACGCCCGAAAACCGTCACCACAGGAAGAGGAAAGGAGTTGCAGCATGGTTCCGAGCGACCTGGAAATCGCGCAAGCGGCGGAGCTCCTGCCCATCGTGGAGATCGCCAAGAAGATGGGACTGGAGGAGGACGAGATCGATCTCTACGGCAAGTACAAGGCCAAGATCGATTTCGAGCGTTTTCTGGAGAGGGTCAAGGACAAGCCCAACGGAAAGTACATCGACGTGACCGCCATCACCCCCACCCCCCTGGGCGAGGGCAAGACGGTCACCTCCATCGGCCTCACCGAATCACTGGCCAAGATCGGGAAGAACGTGGTGCTCTGCCTCAGGGAGCCCTCCCTGGGCCCGGTGTTCGGCATCAAGGGCGGCGCGGCGGGAGGAGGCTACTCCCAGGTGGTGCCCATGGAGGACCTCAACCTCCACTTCACGGGGGACATCCACGCCGTGGGGGCGGCCAACAACCTGCTGGCGGCGATGATCGATACCAGCATCCTGCTGGGGAACCCCCTCAACATCGATCCCATGACCATCTCCTGGCGGAGGGTGGTGGACATCAGCGACCGCGCCCTGCGCGACATCGTCATCGGGCTCGGAGGCCGCGAGAACGGCTATCCGCGCCAGACGGGATACGACATCACCGTGGCCTCGGAGGTCATGGCCATCCTCGCCCTGGCCACCAGCCTCAAGGACCTGCGGGAGCGCCTGGGGAGGATCGTGGTGGCCTACACCTACGACGGCAAGCCGGTGACCGCCGAGGACCTCAAGGCGGCGGGAGCCATGACCGTGCTGCTCAAGGAGGCTCTCAAGCCCAACCTCATCCAGACCCTGGAACACAACCCCTGCCTCATGCACACCGGCCCCTTCGCCAACATCGCCCACGGCAACAACTCCATCGTTGAGGACTACGTTGCCCTCAAGTGCGGCGACTACGTGGTCACGGAGTCCGGCTTCGGCGCGGACATGGGAGCGGAGAAGATGATGAACATCAAGTGCCGCTACTCCGGCCTCACCCCGGACTGCGTGGTGATCACCTGCACCATACGCGCCCTGAAGATGCACGGCGGCGCCTTCGAGGCGCGTCCCGGCAAGCCCCTCGACGAGGAGCTGGTGAAGAAGGAGAACATGCCCGCGCTGGAGAAGGGCAGTGAAAACCTCCTTAAGCAGATCGAGAACATGAAGCTCTTCGGGTTGCCGGTGGTGGTGACCATCAACAAGCGCACCACCGACACCGACAAGGAGATCGAGCTGGTCAAGAAGCTGGCCGAGGAAGCCGGCGTGGTGGCCTGCTGCCCCATCGAGGTATGGGCCAAGGGCGGCGAGGGCGGCAAGGAGGCCGCGGAGGCGGTGGTGGCCGCCTGCGACCAGCCCAAGGAATTCAAGTTCCTTTACGAGGATGGCTGGTCCATCAAGGAGAAGATCGAGGCCATCGCCACCAAGATCTACGGAGCCGACGGGGTGGACTATACCCCCCTGGCGGAGCAGAAGATCAAGCAGTACACCGAGGCGGGATGGGACAAGTTCCCCATCTGCATGGCCAAGACCCACCTCTCCCTCTCGCATGACCCCAACCTCAAGGGCGCGCCCAAGGGCTTCCGCCTGCCGGTGGTGGACATCCGCCCCTCCGTGGGTGCCGGGTTCCTCTACCCGCTCTGCGGGGCCATGCGGACCATGCCCGGTCTCCCCAGCCGGCCCGCGGCGGTTGACGTGGACATCGACGAGAACGGGAGGACCATGGGGTTGTTCTGAGAGGCGACCCTCCGGCAGTGAAGACGTGGAACGATACCCCGGTCCATCCGGACCGGGGTATCTTCGAGCATCGGGCGATCTTTGTGGGGAGGCCGGGAAGTGGCGGATGACCTCTGCAGGGTGCTCTTCCTGCCCGACAACCGTTTCGTGACCGTGGCGCGGGGCGAGAACCTCCTGCGCGCGGCCATGGACGCGGACGTGCATATCAACGCCTCCTGCGGGGGCTCGGGGTCCTGCGGCAAGTGCCGCGTGGTCATCGAGGAAGGGGAGGTGGAGCGGGAACCCAACCCCAAGTTGGGCGAGGCCGAGGCGGCCAGGGGATACGCCCTGGCCTGCCAGACCCGGGTGCTCTCCGACCTCAAGGTGAGCATACCCCTGGAATCCCGTATCGGCGACCGGCGCATCTTCGAGCGCGCCGAGCCCACCCCCGCCCACGGCCACCTGCTCTCGGCGGCGGACTGGGAGGAGCGCCTGCCCGCCTGGGAGCTGGATCCCCCCACCCGCAAGTATCACCTCGTGCTCCCCGAGCCCTCCCTGGACGACAACGCCAGCGACGCGGAGCGCATCAAGCGGGGCCTGGCGGTGGAGGCAGGGCTGCGCGACGTGGTCATCGACTACCCGGTGCTGCAGCGCCTGCCGAACATGATCCGCCAGAGCGGGTGGGACATCACGGTGACGGTGCTGGACTCCGGCGAGGAGCTGCGGGCGGTGCGCATCGAGCAGGGAGACACCACCGAGAGGCAGTCGGCCATCGCCATCGACGTGGGCACCACCACCATCTCCGCCGAGCTCATCGACCTGCGCACCGGCGAGGTCACCGCGCGGGCCTCGGACTACAACGCCCAGGTGGCCTTCGGCGAGGACGTCATCACCCGCATCATCTACGCCATCCGCGGCACCGGGCTGGCCAAGCTGCAGTCGGTGGTGGTGGGGACCATCTGGAACCTCATCAAGAACCTGGTGGAGCAGGCGGGCATCGAGTACTGCAACATCACCCACGTGGTGGTGGCCGGAAACACCACCATGACCCACCTGCTCCTCGGCCTGAACCCGAAATATATCCGGGAGGAGCCCTACATACCCTCCGCCACCTTCTTCCCCTGGATCAAATGCTCCGACATCGGCCTGCGCATCGCCGCGGGAGTATACCTCTACGCCATCCCCTGCGTGGCCTCCTACGTGGGCGGGGACATCGTGGCCGGCATGCTGGCCTCCGGCATCTTCAACACCGACCGGCTGACCCTGTACATCGACATCGGGACCAACGGGGAGATGGTGCTGGGCAACCGCGACTGGATGCTCTCCTGTTCCTGCTCGGCCGGTCCCGCCTTCGAGGGGGGAGGGGTCAAGCACGGCATGCGCGCCACCAGCGGCGCCATCGAGCAGGTGCGCATAGACAAGATAGGTTACGAGCCCATGATCATCACCGTGGGCAACCGCAAGCCCATCGGGATATGCGGTTCCGGGCTCATAGACGCTCTCTCGGAGATGTTCCTCACCGGGGTGATCAACGAGAAGGGGAAGATCAACACCGACCTGCCCACCCCCCGGGTGCGGCGCACGGAGGGGGGCGCGGAATACGTGCTGGTATGGGCGGAGGACTCGGCCACGCGCCGCGACATCGTCATCACCGAGGTGGACATCGACAACCTCATGCGCGCCAAGGCGGCGGTGTACGCCGGGATAGAGATCCTGCTCTCCTCCATGGACCTGGATGTCTCCATGATCGACGAGCTGCTCATAGCGGGGGCCTTCGGACGTTACCTGGAGGTGGACAAGGCGGTTACCATCGGGCTGCTTCCGGATATCGGGTACGAGAAGATCAAGTTCGTGGGCAACGGATCCCTGCTGGGGGCGCACCTGTCGGCGCTGTCCCGGGAGATGCTCGCGCGCGCGAACGAGATCGCCCGCCAGATGACCTACCTGGAGCTCTCCATGAATCCCGCCTTCATGGAGCACTACGTGTCCGCGCTCTTCTTCCCCCACACCGACCTGGACTCTTTCCCCAGCGTCAAGGAGAGGCTCGAGGCCTACCGCGCGGTGCAGAGGATGGCGGCGCGGGACGGCGGGGAGAACGGCGCGGAAAAAGGAGCGGACTGATGTCTTTCGTCATCGCGGTGTCGGGCAAGGGAGGCACGGGCAAGACCACCTTCGCCGCCCTCTCCGTGGCCTACCTGGTGCGCAGCACGGGAAGGGCGGTGCTGGCGGTGGACGCCGATTCCAACGCCAACCTGGACCTCGCCCTGGGCACCAGGGCCGAGAAGACCATCGGCGCGGTGAGGGAATACCTCACCGAGAACATCAAGAACATGCCCGCGGGCATGTCCAAGGAGGTATGGGTAGAGACGCTCCTGCAGCAGGCCCTGGTGGAGGAGAAGGGCTTCGATCTCATCTCCATGGGCAGGCCGGAGGGGCCGGGATGCTACTGCTACCTCAACAACATCTTCCGGCGCTACCTCGACCTCATGACCGGACGTTACGACTATGTGGTCATGGACAACGAGGCGGGCATGGAGCACCTCTCCCGGCGCACCACCACCGGGGTGGACGTGATGTTCATCGCCTCCGACCCCACGGTGAGGGGAGTGCGGACCGCCCTGCGCATCCGGGACCTGGCGCGGGAGCTGAAGCTGGATATCAGGCGCATGGCCCTGGTGGTGTCCAGGGTGCGGGACGGCCTGCCGGAAAACCTACGGGGCATCGCCGAGGAGGGCAACCTGGAGATCGCCGGCTGGGTGCCCGACGACGAGCTGCTGCGCGACTACGACGAGTCGGGAAAGGCGCTGACGGAGCTCCCGGAGGAGAGCCCGGCCCGCGAGGCCATCGAGAAGATCCTGGCCGCCTACGTGGTGGCATGAGGGACATGCCGGTGCCGGGATTCGTGGCCGGGGCGGCGGTTGCGGAGCGGGCCCCGGGAGGGCGGGGAAGGGCGGAAGCGCGCCGGGGCGCCCGGAGAGGGCGCCGGGAACCCGCGGAGACGACGGGTGTAGTATATATACCTGGAAATATAGGTGGATTAGTGCGATAATCATGAGTTGGACCGGGGAGGTCTCACGATGTACGTAGAGAAGCCCATGATCGTGTTTCTGGACAAGCTCGCCTCCAGGTCGCCGGAGCCGGGTGGCGGTTCCGTATCCGCGCTGGTGGGCGCGCTGGGAGCCGCACTGGTCTCCATGGTCGGGAACCTGACCCTGGGTAAGGAAAAGTACGCCGACGTCCAGGACCAGGTGGAAGAGCTGCTTAAATCCTCCGAAAGAGCCCGTGACAGGCTGCAGGGCCTGATCCAGAAGGACACCGAGGTCTACGCGGACGTGTCCGCCGCCTTCAAGATGCCGCGGGAGACCGAGGAGCAGAAGGCGGAGCGCGCGGCGCGCATACAGGAGGCCCTCAAGCTGGCCACGGAGGTGCCCTTCGAGATAGCGGAGGCGTGCCTGGAGGTGGCGCGCCTCTCCGAGACCGCGGCCGAGATAGGGAACGTGGGCGCGGTGAGCGACGCGGGGGTCGCGGCGCTGCTCGCGGAGGCCGCCGCCCAGAGCGCCGCCCTCAACGTGAAGATCAACGTCAACAGCATCGAGGACACCGCTTTCTGCGAGAGCAGGTGGTCGCGTATCCAGGAGATCCTCGCGGAGACGGCGGAGCTGCGCGACCGCGTGGTCGGGGTCACCTACGAGAAGCTGGGGTGATCATCCGGCGTGCCGCGAGGTGATTCTCGCCATCCGCACGGAACGGTTCCCGCAGCGGAGGACCCCGCGAGGGCGGAGTGCGGATGGAAGAAGATGGAAAACAAAGCCCGCGGGCGCGGTAGGTCCGAGACCCGGGCGGCCCGTGGACGCATGGACAGCGTGGATGCATGGACATAGACGGGAAGGCGCTGGCACGGCGGAGGCGGAAAAACCGGGAGACCGGCGCGACAAGGCGAGAAGAGGAAAGGAGCGACGGACATGACGGTGGTCATCGACTGCGTAGCCATCGGCGATGAGCTCATGAAGGAGATCGTCGCGGAGACCGAGGCCCTCAAGGCCAAGGGGATAACCCCGGGCATCGCCACCCTGCTGGTGGGCGACGACTTCGGGGCCAAGATGTACCGCGGACAGGTGGAGAAGTTCTGCGAGGAGGCCGGTTTCGCCTATATCAACGAGAACCCGCCCGCGGACGTGAGCGAGGAAGAGGTGGTGGAGATCGTCAAGCGCCTCAACGCCGACAAGGCGGTGAGCGGCATCCTCCCCCTGCGCCCCTTCCCCGAGCACATCTCCGACAGCGCGGTCATCAACTCCATCGACGTGAACAAGGACATCGACTGCTTCCACCCCTTCAACATGGGCAAGCTGGCCCTGGGGGAGCCCACCTTCCCGCCCGCCACGCCCTCCGCGGTCATCGAGATCCTCGACCGCTATGCCCGGGACGTGAAGAAGATGGACCCCAAGGACTTCTACGAGGGGGCGGAGGTCTGCGTGGTGGGCCACTCCAACATCGTGGGCAAGCCGGTGGCCTTCCTCATGCTCAACCGCAACGCCTCCACCACCGTGGTGCACGTCTTCACCTCCATGAAGGGCAACCTGGAAAAGCACACCAGGGCGGCGGACATCCTCATCGTCGCGGCGGGCAAACCCGACCTCATCGGGCCCGACCAGGTCAAGGAGGGCGCCATCGTGGTGGACGTGGGCATCAACCGCGTCAAGGTGCTGGACGCAAACGGCGAGCCGGTGCTCAACGAGAAGGGCAAGCCCAAGACCAGGACGGTGGGGGACGTGTCCTTCGACGCCGTCAAGGACATGACCGAGGCCATCACCCCCGTTCCCGGCGGCGTGGGCTCGGTGACCAACCGCATGCTCATGAAGAACGCCCTGCGCGCCTGCAAGCTCCAGCACGGCCTGGAATGACGGACGACATGGCGCGAGGGAAGCGGGGAGACATAATAATAATTTCGGCGGAGATCAGCAGCGGAAAGGAGAGAAAGAGATGGCATTCAACCTACCGACGGAGACGGCCAAGGGCAAGGTCCGCGAGGTAGAGCTGGGCGCCGGTGAAAAGGCGAAGAAGGTAGGCGGCGAGAACGTCCTCCCCTTCCACCTCTGGGAGGGCGAGATGCCCAACAAGCCCCTCGTGGCCGCCGAGGTTTCCGACGAGGTGGGCGAGCTCGTCCCGGCCCTGGAGAAGGCCCTGGGAGAGGTGAAGAACGACCCCGTGGCCTGGGCCAGGAAGGCGGTGGAGGAGTGGGGCGCCGACGCCATTTTCCTCCTCCTGGCCTCCACCGACCCCAAGGCCACCGACGCCCCCGCCGAGCAGGCGGCGGAGACGGTGCTCAAGGTGGAGGAGGCGGTCAACGTCCCGGTGATCGTCTACGGCACCGAGGACCTGGACAAGGACGCCGAGATCGCCAGGGTGGTGGCCACCAAGGCTGAGGGCAAGAACCTGCTCATCGGGCCGGCCAAGGAGGAGAACTTCAAGAAGGTGGGCGCGCCCGCCATCGGCTACAAGCAGACGGTGGCCGGCATGACCCCCATCGACGTCAACCTGGCCAAGCAGCTCAACATCCTCCTCACCAACCTGGGCATGGAGGCCGAGAAGCTGGTCATCGACCCCACCACCGGGGCCCTGGGCTACGGCCTGGAGTACACCTACTCGGTGATGGAGCGCCTGAAGATCGCGGCCCTCATGCAGGACGACTCCATGACCCAGATGCCCATGATCGCCAACATCGGAACCCAGGCCTGGAAGACCAAGGAGGCCAAGAGCTCCCAGGAGGAATACCCGGAGTGGGGAGACCCCGAGAAGCGCGGCATCATGTGGGAGACGGTCACCGCCGTGGCCCTGCTCCTGGCAGGGGCGGACATCCTGGTGCTCCGGCACCCCGAGTCCATCCGCCTGGTGAAGCAGCTCATAGCCGACCTTTCGGGCTAGGCTTTCACATATTGAGGAGGTTCGGGAAGAACCTGGATCGCGATTCCACAGGAGGAACAGTACTCATGGCAGAACTGGAGGAGATGACGGCGTGCGAAGCCACGCTGGAGATGCTTAGAAAAGCCAAGGAGGAGGAACAGGAGACGGCCTTCGACCGCGTGCAGCAGCAGAAGGGATGCGCCTTCGGAGAGGCGGGAAGCTGCTGCCGGATCTGCAACATGGGCCCCTGCCGCATCAACCCCAAGAAGCCCGACGAGAGCCGCGGGGTGTGCGGCGCCAATATGGACACCATCGTGGCGCGCAACTTCGCCCGCATGGTGGCGGGGGGCGCTTCCGCCCACTCCGACCACGGGCGCGCCGTGGCCGAGACCCTGATCATGGCCGCCAAGGGGGAGACGACGGATTACCAGATCAAGGACCGCGTCAAGCTCCTGGAGGTGGCGGCGGACCTGGACATCGAGATCGGGGACCGCGACATCAACGACATCGCCCTGGAGGTGGGCGAGCGCTGCCTGGCCATGTTCGGGCAGCAGGAGGGCGAGCTGGCCTTCGCGCAGAGGGCCCCGGAGAAGCGCAAGGAGATCTGGCGCCAGCTCGGGGTCTTCCCCCGCGGCATCGACCGCGAGGTGGTGGAGATCATGCACCGCACCTCCATCGGCGTCGACCAGGACTACGAGAACATCCTCCTGGGAGCGGCCCGCTGTTCCCTGGCGGACGGTTGGGGAGGCTCCATGATCGGCACCGAGCTGCAGGACATCCTCTTCGGCACCCCGGAGCCCCTGGAGAGCAAGGTCAACCTGGGGGTGCTCAAGGAGGACGAGGTCAACATCATCGTCCACGGCCACGAGCCTCTGCTCTCGGAGATGATCGTGCTGGCCGCAAGCCTTCCCGAGATGCAGGAGAAGGCGGAGAAGGTGGGCGCCAAGGGGATCAACCTCTCGGGCATCTGCTGCACCGCCAACGAGGTGCTCACCCGTCACGGGGTGCCCATCGCCGGCAACGTGCTGCAGCAGGAGCTGGCCCTTCTCACCGGCGCGGTGGAGGCCATGGTGGTGGACGTGCAGTGCGTGTACCAGGGTATAGGGCAGATAGCGAGCTGCCTGCACACCGACATCATCACCACCTCCCCCAGGGCCAAGATGCCCTACGCGCGGCACATCGAGTTCCATGAGGACCATGCCCTGGACATCGCCAAGGAGATCGTCTCCGCGGCCATCGACAACTTCCCCAAGCGGGGCAAGGTCACCATCCCGGACAACACGGAGTCGCTCATCGCCGGCTTCAACCACGAGTACATCAACTACATGCTGGGGGGCAAGTACCGCGCCTCCTACCGTCCCCTGAACGACGCCATCATCGACGGCCGCATCCGCGGCGTGGTGGGCGTGGTGGGGTGCAACAACCCGCGGGTGAAGCACGACGACATCCACGTGCGCGTGGTGCGCGAGCTCATCGCCAACGGCTGCCTGGTGGTCATGACCGGCTGCGCGGCGCAGTCGGTGGCCAAGGCCGGGCTCATGCTCCCCGAGGTGGCGCGCGAGATCTGCCCCCAGGGACTGTGGGAGGTCTGCGAGGCCGTGGGGATACCGCCGGTGCTCCACTGCGGCTCCTGCGTGGACAACAGCCGCATCCTCATCGCCCTCACCGCCATGGTGCGCGAGGGCGGCCTGGGAGACGACATCAGCGACCTCCCGGCGGCCGGCTGCGCGCCGGAGTGGATGAGCGAGAAGGCCATCGCCATCGGCCAGTATTTCGTCACCTCGGGAGCGGCGGTGGTCTTCGGGGTGAGCTGGCCTACCCTGGGCTCCAAGAACGTCACCGAGCTTCTCTTCGAGAAGTACAACGAGATCTACAAGAACAGCTGGCACTTCGAGCCCGACCCCGAGAAGATGGTAGGCAAGCTTCTCACCCTCATCGACAGCAAGCGCGAGGCCCTGGGCATCTCCGCCAAGCGCGAGAGGGTGCTCTACGACATGGCTATGAGGAGGGAGTTGGAGATCTAATGAGCAGGATAATCGCAACCGCAGCCATCAAGGGAGCCCACAAGGAGGTGGCCGAGGCCGAGCGCATGCTCGCCGAGACCAAGGAGGCCGTCGGCGCCACCGCGAAGGTGGAGTTTCCCAACACAGGGTTCTATCTGCCCATCATCTATGCCCTGACGGGCATAGCCGTGCAGAAGCTCGAGGATATGGATCAGGTGATCGAGCTGGCCAAGGGCCTGCTGCCGCCGGTGCCCAGGGAGCGCCGCTGGGTTCCCTACCTGGGGCACGCCCTGGACGCGGGCATCGCCACCCTCTTCGCGGGGGAGATCATCGAGGGATGCAAGTACGCCACCAATCCGCCGGTGGACGACCTCTGGCTGGGGGCGGCGGACGACGTGATCATGCGCGAGCGCGGGGTGGAGTTCGTGGACGGCACCGCCCCCGGGTTCTGCGCCCTGGTGGGGAAGGCCTCCAACCCGGAGATGGCCGACCAGATCGTGGTGGAGCTCCTGCAGAAGAACCTCTACGTGTGGATCTCCGGCCACGTGGACGGGGTGAGCATCGCCGAGCAGCTCCAGCAGGTGGACCGCCAGCTGGGATGGGACACCCGCATCGTCCCCTACGGCAAGGAGATGTCCTCGGCGGTGTACTCCCTGGGGTTCGCGGCCCGCGCCGCCATGTCCTTCGGGGGCGCCCAGCCGGGAGACTTCTCCAAGATCCTGCGCTACAACAAGAACCGCATCTTCGCCTTCGTGCTGGCGCTTGACTACGTGGACGAGCAGAAATACGCCTACGCGGCGGGGGCCATCAACTACGGCTTCCCCACCATCGCCAACACCAGGATCCCGGACATCCTGCCCACCGGAGTGTGCACCTACGAGCACGTGGTGGGCAGCGTGCCCGAGGAGGAGATCGTCCAGAAGTGCGTGGAGGTGCGGGGCCTCAAGATCCAGATCGCCGAGATCCCCATCCCCATGGCCTACGGCCCCGCCTTCGAGGGCGAGGTCATCCGCAAGGACGACATGTACGTGCAGTTCGGCGGGAACATCACCCCCGCCTTCGAGTACGTGACCATGCGGGAGATGGACGAGGTCACCGACGGCAAGATCGAGGTGGTAGGCCCGGAGATCGACGACGTCGAGGAGGGCGGCGCCCTTCCTCTGGGCATCGTGGTGGAGGTGGCGGGGCGCAAGATGCAGGAGGACTTCGAGTCCATCCTGGAGCGCCAGATACACCACCTCATCAACGGCGCCGAGGGCATCTGGCACATGGGGCAGCGCGACATCGTATGGACGCGCATCTCCAAGAAGGCCCAGGCCAAGGGGTTCAAGATCCGCCACTACGGCGAGATCATCCACGCCAAGCTCATCAACGACTTCCCCTCCATCGTGGACAAGGTGCAGGTGACCATCTACACCAATCCCGAGGACGTGGAGAAGTGGCTGGCCACGGCGCGCGCCGCCTACCGCTACCGCGACGAGAAGACGGCGGGGATGACCGACGAGTCGGTGGACACCTTCTACTCCTGCACCCTGTGCCAGTCCTTCGCCCCCACCCACGTGTGCATCATCTCCCCCCAGCGGCTGGGGCTGTGCGGCGCCTACAACTGGCTTGACGGCAAGGCCGCCTACGAGATCGACCCCACCGGCCCCAACCAGCCGGTGAAGAAGGGTGACTGCACCGACCCCGTGAAGGGCGAGTGGCCGGCCATCAGCGAGTTCGTGAAGGAGAAATCCGGCGGCAACGTGGAGAACGTCAAGATGTACACCATGATGGAGGACCCCATGACCTCCTGCGGGTGCTTCGAGTGCATCGTGGCCTTCCTGCCCATGTGCAACGGGGTGATGATCGTCAACCGCGAGTATTCGGGGATGACCCCCAGCGGCATGCCCTTCTCCACCCTGGCCAACTCGGTGGGCGGCGGCAACGTCACCCCCGGGTTCATCGGCATCGGCAAGGTGTACATCACCTCCAAGAAGTTCATCTCCGCCGACGGGGGCTTCAAGCGCATCGTGTGGATGCCCAAGGAACTCAAGGAGACCCTTCGGGAGCAGCTGGAGAAGCGCTGCCAGGACGAGGACGTCAACGACCCGGACTTCATCAACAAGATCGCCGACGAGGATGTGGGGACCAGCGAGGAGGAGATCCTTCCCTGGCTGGAGGAGAAGGGCCATCCCGCCCTCACCATGGACCCCATGCTCATGTAGGAAAGAGGGGGGCAGGGGACCAGCCCCCCTCTTCTTGCGACATAATGAGGTGGGAATACCGCTGATCAAGTAGGAAGGAGAAGGAAATGGGACTTTCGGGCTTGGATATCTTTAAGAAGCTACCCAAGACCAACTGCAAGGAATGCGGCTTCCCGACCTGCCTCGCCTTCGCCATGAAGCTGGCGGCGGGACAGACGGCCCTCGACGAGTGTCCCTACGTTACCGACGAGGTGCGGGCGGAGCTGGCCGAGGCCAGCGCGCCTCCCATCCGCGGGATCACCGTGGGGGTGGGCGAGGAGGCCTTCAAAGTGGGCGAGGAGCTGGTGCTCTTCCGCCACGAAAAGACCTTCTTCAACCCCGCGGTCCTGGGGGTGCTGGTGAGCGACGACATGGACGACGCGAAGGTGGACGAGCTCGTCAAGCAGGCCAACGAGTGCGAGCACGAGCGCGTCGGCGTCATCCTCAAGGTGGGGGCTGTCGCGGTCAAGGCCGCTTCCGGCGACGCCGGCAAGTTCAAGGCCCTGGTGGAAAAGGTGAAGGGCGCCACCGCCAAGCCCCTCATCCTCATGGCCGAGGACGTGGAGGTCATGAAGGCGGGCGTGGAGGCGGCGGGAGATTCCCGGCCCCTGCTCTACGCCGCCACCGAGGCCAACGCCGACGCCATGGGCGCCCTGGCCAAGGAGAAGGAGCTGCCCCTGGCGGTGAAGGCCGCCGACCTGGACAAGCTGGCGGAGCTCTCGGAGAAGCTCACCGGCATGGGGCTCAAGGACCTGGTCCTCGACCCCGCGCCGCGCAAGCCGGGGGAGACCTTCAAGGACCTGGTGGCCATCCGCAGGGCGGCCCTGAACCAGAAGTTCACCGCCTTCGGGTTCCCCACCATCACTTTCCCCTGCGAGGAGACCGACGACGAGCTCTACGAGACCGCCCTGGCGGCCATGTACATCTGCAAGTACGGCGGCATCGTGGTGCTCTCCCATGCCGAGCAGTGGAGGATGTACCCCCTCCTGGTCCTGGGCCTGAACATCTACACCGATCCCCAGCGCCCCATGGCCGTGGACTCCAAGTTCTACGAGATCGGTGCCCCGGACGAGAACAGCCCGGTGCTGGTGACCACCAACTTCTCCCTCACCTACTTCATCGTCTCCGGCGAGATCGAGGGGAGCAAGGTGCCGGCCTGGCTGGGCA
>FWPV01005580.1_pt1 | contig 21960 bp, 17 predicted proteins | sample 2228371 | NCBI WGS metagenome assembly FWPV01 (sample SAMEA103939776, study PRJEB20133) | metagenome | reverse complement strand
TGAGCGTCGTTCAGGCAAGCCAATTAACTACCTGTTAGGTGTAACTGACTTCAACGGTCCACAAGCGACCAACCCGTACGTGCAGTTAAGCCCTGGCACCACTAACAACTACTTCCTGCCGTTTATCCCGGTAAAAGGCGATTATTCAGTTGTTAAATTTGCCAACCCTGCTGCAGAAGCTACGTTCTGGGAGCGTGTAACTCAGTTAGGTCTGGATCAGTACCAGGGTCAATACCTGCCTAAAGGCGTGAAAACAACTCCTTGGGTAACTACACTGGACCTGTCATTGCGTCAGGAAATTCCAGGTTTTGCTGAAGGCCATACAGGCTCGGTATATCTGAATATCGAAAACTTACTGAACCTGATCGACAGCAGCAAAGGTAAAGTTTACGGCGATGACTTCGGTGACATCACTCTGGCTAACTTCACGTTAGATCAGAACACCTACCACTATGTGTACAACAACATCACGTCAAATCAACGCAACTGGGACAAGTTCTACACAGAAAAGTCTACGTGGCGGATGAAAGTTGGCGTAAGCTACAACTTCTGATAACTCAGCAGTTTGTATAAAAAACGCCGGTCAACAGACCGGCGTTTTCTTTTATGCTGAAGTCTGGCTGATTCAGGCCAAAGTCTGAAGCTCAGCAAAGATTAATTATTTCTAATTTGGCGTAAATTCGCGATAATTACGCTTATTTCATCTTGATAAGAACATAACCGTGGCCAAACCTACCATTATTGCAATTGCCGGCGCTTCAGCCTCAGGCAAAAGTCTTTTCGCTTCAACCGTTTATCAGGAACTTGTTGCTGAATTTGGCGGTGAACGTATATCAGTGCTGGCAGAGGACGCCTATTACCGCAATCAGGATCATTTGTCGATGGAGCAGCGGGTGCTGACCAACTACGACCATCCGGCTGCTTTTGAACATGAATTATTGGCTGCGCATTTGCAGCAACTGCGTGAAGGTCAGGCGGTAGAAATGCCGCAATATTGTTATAAAACGCATACCCGCAAAGCTGAAACCATCAAGGTGCAACCGGCCAAAGTGATTTTGGTGGAAGGGATTTTGTTGCTAACAGATGCCCGTTTGCGCGAGCAGTTTAATATCACAGTGTTTATGGATACGCCACTGGATGTGTGTTTATTACGCCGTATTAAAAGAGATATGGAAGACAGGGGCCGGACTTTAAGTTCTATCACCGAACAATACGAAAACTATGTACGTCCGGCCTTTTTTGAGTTTATTTCACCATCCAAACAATACGCTGATTTAGTGGTGACCCGCGGTGGTAAAAATGAAATTGCCATCGATATTATAAAAACCAAGATCCGGGCTTTATTGGCAAGTTAAGCGATATAAGCTAAAAAAACCGCCATAACGGCGGTTTTTTTGCTTTTGCACCTCAAGAAAATTCGCAAAAATACAAAGATAAGTAAATGAAATAAAAGCCGAATTTATAGTAAATCTGCAACAAAAACAGGCAGTGTTCAAACTCTTTTCAACTGTATCTTTTCTGTTATAATCGCGCAGCAAAACTTCAAGTTTAGACAACCCCAGACAAGCAATCTCAAGCCTCAGCAGCACTGCTGGCGGCCTCCCGCTTCGAAACTGTAACTACTTGATCTTTTGGTGCTATCCTAGGAATCCGGCATCACTAGAACAATAATTCTGCAGCTTTGCGGATCTAGATCCAAGGAATATCAATATGATGAGTTTAGTTGGCATCTTTGCCATCTTATTAGTCGCCTATTTGGCGTCTACACACAGAAGCCAAATCAAGTGGCGCACCGTTGGCGGTGCTTTTGCCATTCAGCTGGCCATTGGTGCTTTTGTACTTTATGTGCCTTTTGGCAAAGATGTGCTGATGAGCGTATCTGAAACTGTTGGCAACGTAATTTCTTATGCACAGGAAGGTATTCGTTTCCTGTTTGGTGATGCAGGTGCGATGAAATATGGTTTTGTTTTTGCCATTCATGTGCTGACCGTTATTATCTTCTTCTCGTCGTTAATCGCCGTGTTGTACCACATTGGTGTGATGAAGTTTGTCATTGGCGTTATTGGTGGTGGTTTACAAAAATTACTCGGTACCAGTCGTCCTGAATCGATGAGCGCTGCTGCCAATATTTTTGTTGGTCAAACTGAAGCGCCGTTAGTCGTAAGGCCATTTATTCCAACCATGACGCGTTCAGAGTTATTTGCGGTGATGGTGGGTGGTCTGGCATCTGTGGCAGGTTCAGTTCTGGCCGGTTATGCCGGTATGGGTGTTGAACTGAAATACCTGATTGCGGCCAGCTTTATGGCAGCGCCAGGTGGTTTATTAATGGCAAAAATGCTGGTGCCTGAAACAGAACAACCCAAAAATACCCTGACCGAAATTGGCGCCGAAGAGCGCAGCACCAATGTGATTGATGCGGCAGCATCAGGTGCGGCCAGTGGTTTAATGCTGGCGTTAAACGTTGGCGCTATGCTTTTGGCATTTGTAGGTTTGATTGCTTTAATTAATGGCATTGTCGGCTGGGCCGGCACCCTGGTTGGTATGGAAGGTTTAACCTTACAACTGATTTTTGGTTATGTATTCCAGCCTTTGGCTTTTATCCTGGGTGTGAGCTGGGAAGAAGCACGCTTAGCCGGTAGTTTTATCGGCCAAAAATTAGTAATTAATGAATTCGTGGCTTACCTGGACTTCATCAAGTATGTGCAGGAAGGCAAGCTCTCTGAGCACACGCAAATTATCGTAACCATAGCGTTATGTGGCTTTGCTAATTTCTCGTCGATTGCCATCCTGTTGGGTGGTCTTGGCAGCATGGCGCCAAGTCGTCGGCCTGATATTGCACAGCTGGGTTTAAAAGCACTGTTTGCCGCGACATTAGCAAATTTAATGTCCGCTGCTATTGCAGGCTTTTTCTTCTCTTTAGGCTAAAAACTTAAGTAAAACAGGTCTGTTCTATGACTCAACAACAAGTCCCAACCTTAGATATCAGACGGTTTGCCACCGACAAAGAAAACTTTGTTGCCGAAATTGGCAAGGCTTACACTGAATTTGGCTTCTGTGGCATTAGTGGCCACGGTATTCCGGATGAAGTGGTAGCTGACACTTATAAAGTGATTAAACAATTTTTCGCTTTACCGACTGAAGTCAAAGCGCAGTACCACCAGCCAGGGCAGGGTGGAGCACGCGGTTACACCGGATTTGGTGTTGAAAAAGCCAAAGACAGCAAACATCCGGATTTAAAAGAGTTCTGGCATGTTGGCCGTGAGCTGGATGGTCCGGCACCACACCCAAGCCTGTATCCAAATGTTTGGCCAACCGAAGTGCCGGAATTTAAACAGGCCACTTATGCGCTGTATTCAGCGCTGGAAAAACTGGGTTGTCAGGTGCTTGAAGCTTTGGCTTTGTTCTTAAAACAAGACCAGCAGTACTTTGCGGACAAAGTGAATTATGGCAACTCTATTTTGCGGCCAATTCACTATCCGCCAATTGCCGATACTTCAACTCAGTCTATCCGCGCTGGTCAGCATGAAGATATTAACCTCATCACGCTGCTGGTAGGTTCACACGAGTCCGGACTGGAAATTCTGCGCCGTGACGGCAGCTGGTTACCGGTCACGACCATTGAAGGCACTATAGTGGTGAATATCGGCGATATGTTGCAGCGCCTGACCAACCACGTGCTGCCGTCCACTACACACCGTGTGGTGAACCCTGCAGGTGCAGCTGCTGGTCAGCCAAGATATTCCATTCCGTTTTTTATGCATCCGAACCCGGATTATGTGATTGAAACCTTGGAGTCCTGTATCAGTGCGGAAAACCCAAATCGTTATCCGGAGCCGATTAACTCCAACGATTATTTGATGCAGCGTCTGGAAGAAATTGGTTTATTAAAAAAAGCCAAATATTAACAGGGTGATGGTCGCACCTGCGTACCTGAATCAGTCAAAATAAAAGGCCGCGGCAGTCTCTGCCCCGGCCTTTTTTATCAGGTTTATACCGCACTCTGTAACAAAGTGATGCTGAGTCAGTAATTGCCGGAACAGCGTTTGTTTGCACAAGTCATCAACTGCAGTGATTAAAGCAGATACAACGCAAGTGGTGATGAACACTGCAAATTTTATCTGCTATCAGCCGCGTTTTATGGCAGCACACTGTACTTTTAGCATGCTGGATCAGCGCTAAATTGCCATTTTTTGCAAAATCAGCGCAGCTTTGCTGAACATTTAAACGATCAGTATAAAAATGTCGGATTTTTTGCAAAGTCAGGTTGACGTAAATGCGTCCGGCGCATAATATGCACGGCGTCGGCGGCATATGCCTCGGTGGTGGAATTGGTAGACACACTAGCTTCAGGTGTTAGCGCTTCGCGGCGTGGGGGTTCGAGTCCCCCCCTAGGCACCAAATAATCCAGCTTTATGCTGGATTTTTTGTTTTTATAAGCGGCAAAAATTTCTCTTTATTATTCCCGTGAATACCCCCTTTAGCTCCATTGGCGCAGTCACTCTGGCGACTGGCAAAATTTTTTGCCGCACAGATACTTTTTGTGACAATTTGTTCAGCCATCTGACAAAGCCTGTGCCGGCACTGCGGTATACACTCAAAGCTGTATGAACTGCAGTTGAGGTGTGTTATGCCCCTATTCATTCATCGGCCAGCCATCAGAATTTTATCCATCTTTTTGTTGTTGTTTCTGACTGCCTGTCAGCAGTTGCCTGTGACACAGGAGCAGCAGCTTGCCGGGCTTTTGCTATTACAGGACAACGAATTCCAACCGGTCACAACGCCGGTTGAAAGCGAAGCGCAAATTTTTGCCTTGCCGCAGACTGTCGTCGAGCAGGCGCGTCAGCAGGTTTTAGCTTATCAGTACGCCGACGAACGCAGCCTGGCACTGCTGACCTTTATTTTTGGCAGTGATGGCGACCCGCTGGAGTATGTGAATAACGCCACACTCACCGCCACTGATACCTATGAGAAAAAACAAGCCAATTGTCTTTCTTTGACCATTTTGGCTTATAGTCTGGCGCAACAACTTGGTTTTGATGCATATTTTCAGGATGTTGATGTGCCTGAGTATTGGGTCACCCGTTCAGGGAACAGTATGTTAAACGGGCACGTAAATCTGATGATTTACCCCACTAAAATCAGCAGTTCAGTCCAGCAAATTGTCGTGCTGAGAAACAATGGTTATCTGATTGATTTTGATATGGCACCGCAGCGGGCAAAACAACAAGCAAAGCGGATTTCCGAGCAGACGATAGTGGCGATGTTTTATAACAATAAAGCCGCAGATGCGATGATGAATCATCAATATGATCTGGCTTACCATTATCTGAAAGCTGCTATCGCCAAAGCACCGCAACTGGCACAGAACTGGAACAATCTGGCGGTGTTATATCGCAAAAAAGAGCTGTTAACGCAGGCAGAGCAGGTGTATTTGTATAGTTTGCGTCTGGAGCCGGAGCACACCAATACCATGTCAAATCTGGCGATGTTGTATGAACTGACCGGAAGAGCGCAGGAGGCCGCCGTATTGGACGCTAAAGTAGCCAAAAAACGGCTGAGTAATCCTTATTTTTTTATTATGCAAGGCAATGAAGCGCTGGAGCGTCATGAGGCCGATGATGCCATTAAACACTTCCGGCGCAGCCTGAAATTACAACCTCACGTGCCTGAAGCATATTTTGGACTGGCGCGCAGTTATCTGCTGAAGCAGGATCTGGTTAAAGCCAGTGGTTACCTGCAAACGGCCAAACGTTATTCCGACTCTGCTACTGAGCAGCGGCGTTATCAATATAAGCTGGATATGCTCAATGCAGTGGCAAAACAAGATTAAGCCTGACCTTTACTTCAAGCGCCAGCGCCATCGTCTGGCGCTTTTATTTGTGTTGTTATCTGCATCTTCAGGCGTGCTGATGCCCAAGGTGTCAGTGGCTGCAGAACAACAAGCTCCACAGTTAGCCAGACCAGGCCAGAAGGCCAGCGAGAAGGAACAGGATGCGCTGTTTAGCCAGGCCTGGCAGGACTTACAACTGCTATCCGCCGATGACATGGCCGGGCGCAGCAGCGGTAGCAGAGGCAGTGGGTTGGTGCAACAATATCTGCAACAACGTTTTACCGACCTTGGTTTAGTTGCCTTGACCGACAACTACCGCCAGCCTTTTCGTTATAACCTGGGTTTTAGTCAGCAGCAGGGGGTGAATCTGATTGGACTGAAACAAGGTTGCCGTTATCCTGATATTTATATTGTGGTCACAGCACATTACGATCACCTGAAACCCCAGGGGAAACGGATTTTTAATGGCGCAGATGACAATGCTTCGGGAGTCGCCGGAATGTTATATCTTGCCGCTATGCTGCAAAGCCAGTGCCCGGCTTATTCTTATCTTTTTGTCGCCACAGACGCGGAAGAGCATGGGCTTGATGGAGCCAAAGCCTTTTTAGCACAGCCACCGGTCAGTCCCGCAAAAATGTTGTTAAATATCAATCTCGATATGATTGGCCGCGGTGAAAGAAACAATAAGTTGTACCTGCTTGGCAAACGCAGTTTACCCGTCATTTTACAAATGCCACGTACTGAAAAAAACGGCGTCCGACTGGTGCTGGCAAGTGAACGGCGGCCAGAAAGCAGAGGCAGCGCCAGCGTGGACTGGAGTAATGCCAGTGATCATGGTGTATTCAGGCGCGCCGGTATTCCTTATTTATATTTTGGTGTGGATCTCCATGCCGATTATCACAGCCCCAATGATGACTGGCAGCGGATTGATGCCGGTTTTTTTCAGGCCGCTTTAAGCCAGATTGCCGCCACAGTGCTGTGGCTGGAGCAACAAAGCCCGGCGCAGCTACAGTATCCGCGTAAAAGCACAAAACTAAACTGAGTCTTCAGTAAAGATCTGCAGCTGTTGTGGTGTTGTTGATGTTTTCGCCGACGTTATTGCAGCTTTTGTAGATTTCACCGGCTTTTTACGACTGGCATGACGTTGCACCAGCTGTTGCTGCTGGGCACGCCACAAGGTTTTGTCCTGTTGCGCCGACCAGGCCGATAGTTTTGCTCTGGCTTCGCGCATCGCTTGTTCCAGTTGTACTATTGGCATTGGATAGTCGATGCCCAGCAGTACCCCATAACGCCGCTGTAACTGAGCAGGTAACAACCAGGGGCTGTGCAGCCAGCTGTCTGGCAGCAGCGCCAGTTCAGGGCACCAGCGCCGGATAAAATGCCCCTCTGGATCTTTTTGCTGACTTTGTTTCAGCGGGTTATAAATGCGGTTGGGATTCATCGAAGTGGTCCCGGACTGCATCTGAATTTGTGGGTAATGAATACCGGGTTCGTAGTCAACAAAACATTGTGCCAGAAAAAGTGCCGTTGGCCGCCAATGTAACCACAGATGATAAGACGCAAAAGCCACCAGCATGGCGCGGCCCCGAAAATGTAACCAGCCGGTGCTAAGCAAACAGCGGATAGCGGCGTCTATCAGCGGGTAGCCGGTTTGGCCGGCACAAAAAGCAGCAAATTTTTCCCGGCTAAAATCCAGCTCACGCATGCCGTCAAAACCCGGATGCATATTGGCCATTTCAATCACAGGATCATCTTCGAGCTTTTGCATAAAGTGACAATGCCAGCGTAACCTGCTGAAAAAAGCCTGCAGTGCCACTTTGCGGGTACCCGGCTGCAACTGTTGCATTTGTTGCACACACTGCTGTTGTAAAGCGCGCATACTGAGCATGCCGTAGCTTAAATAAGGGCTCAGCCTTGAGCAGCTTTGATCTGCTTTGGCAGCATAGGAAATGTGTTTTTGATAATTGTTTGCGCGGTTTGCAAAAAAACTATGCACTGTGTCTTTGAATGCAAAAGCCTGCTGCATGCTGTGGCAAGGCGGTAAATCATGCTGTCTGGTTGGCGCCAGCTCAGTCAGTTTCTGCTCGAGATGAGCCCGGGTTGCTGGAAGTTCAGCATGCGGTGTGACAACAGCTGCGAACACCGGCGTGAGCGCTGGCGGCGGTTTTTCCAGTGGTGATTTTAACCAGTCGTCGGCCTGATGAAACCAATGATCGCGGTTTAGCAGCGGCCGGAAAATAGCAAACTGACGAAACTGAAACCAGGCCACCCCATGGGCTTTGAGTGCTTGCGCGACAGCGACATCCCGCTGATAACTCCATAAATTACCTGTTTCTTCATGACTGAACACTGCAGTTGCCTGATATTGCTGACAAAGCTGCACTAGCACTTTACTGGCAGGGCCACGCAGTACCATTAAAGGTTGGCCAAGCGAGCGCAGCTGTTTATCGAGCTCCAGCAAAGCGCCTTTGATAAATTGCCAATGGCGCAGTGAGGTATCAGGCTGCTGCCAGTAGTCGGGTTCAATAATATACAGGGGCAACACTGGCCCGCGTTTTGCGGCGGCTGTTAGCGCAGCGTGATCGTCCAGGCGTAAATCACGTTTAAACCACAAAATGCTGATCATGGGTATTGCAGCTGATGTTGCAGTTTTTCCAGGCTGCTGTGCCAGTCTGGCCGTGCTGGCGGTAAAGCAAGTTGTGCCGCATAAGGCGCGGCGGCGCTTGCGACATAAGGTAAGTGTGCAGCAAGTCCCAAACTGTGAAGTTCTGGCAACTGACTGCGAATAAATACAGCGGCAGGGTCGTACTGCAGTGCTTGTTTCAGCTGATTAAAATAACGGCCCGGTGCTGTGCCGGCGCCGGCAATATAAGCCCAGTTGCCCCAGTTGCTGGCCACGTCATAATCCAGCAGTTGTTGTTCAAAAAATGCAGCGCCAAAACGCCAGTCGAGCGCTAAATCGTAAATCAGATAACTTGCCACCAGCTGCCGGCCTCGGTTTGACATCAGGCCGTTTTGCAAAAGAAAACGCATATTGGCATCCACCAGTGGCACACCGGTTTCTCCACGGCACCAGAGCTGAAATTTCAGTTGTTGTAGTGCCATATCGCCTTGTGGTTCAGGCACCGGATGCCGGCCAAGCCCGCACTGGTGAAACAACAGATTGCCAAATTTGCGCTGTTGCCAGCGAAAATATTCGCGCCACAACAGCTCAAACTTCAGCCAGTAGGTTGAGTCATTGCCACCCAAAGTTTGTTCCAGCTGGCAAATTTGCTGCCAGACCCAGCGCACCGACAAGCTGCCGTGACTGAGCGCAGTGGATAAAAAACTGGCGTAGCTTGGGGTTTGGCCGGCAGGCGGTATGGTGCCGTCAGCAGCAAGATCACAAAACTGGTTACGGCTTTGTTTGTAGTGGTAAATGGCTTTTGTTTGATAAAGATAAGCAAGAAACTGTGCTTGTTGCTGCTCTTCTGTGGCAAGCGGTATCTGCTGTGGTTTGGGGCATAACAACAACTGCTGTTGCCACTTTGACTCCAGCGCCAGCAGCTTTGCCACACTTTCTTTTGTTTTGGCAAGTTCAGTGGCGCCCAGCCAGCGTCCGCTGATGTTGTTGTCAGCGCAAGCTGAGCTTACCTGCAGCTTTGGCTCACGCTCCTTTCTAAACTGACTAAAACTGTCGGGCAAAGCGGCAAGCTCAGGTCGCAAACTGTCACCAAGCAGTGAATTTAAATCAACAGATGACACAGGCACATATTGTGCGGCCAGGCGTTGCAATTGCCGCTCTTCGTCGGCTACAGGCTCAGCCATCACCACAGAGCGAATGCCAAGTTCGTGAATGAGTTCCGGCAGCAGTGACTGGCTGTCGGCCAGTACACAAAGCAGTGGTACTTTTAAGCTGGCAAGTTGTAACCTGAAATCTTCCAGCAGCCATAGCTGATGGCCAAGCCGCAGCGGGCTTGCTCTTGTGATGCCAAGTTGGCTGCCGAAAAATTGCGATTTTTCCAGTAGCACCAGCGCCATACAATCGCCCTGTTGTTGCAGCAGGGCATTGTCGGTCAGGCGCAGCGCCTGATTAAGCAGCACCAGGCGGGTCATACTCAGAGTTTTTCCAGTTTGATTAACAGCTCAGCCGCATAATCGCGGATGGCCTGTTGTGAGTCGGCCGGTTTACGTCGCCATTGCTGATAGGCCAGTTGCATCCTGGCATTGCTGGCCAGTTTATCTTCGTTGCGGGCCAGAAAGTCCCAATACAGCGCGTTAAAAGGGCAGGCGCCTTCACCCGTGACCTGTTTTACCTGATAACTGCAGTGCTGACAGTAGTTACTCATGCGCTGAATATAATTGCCGCTGGCAGCATAGGGTTTAGACGCCAGTACACCACCGTCGGCAAAGAGCGCCATACCGCTGGTGTTGGGCAGCTGCACCCACTCAAAAGCGTCGGCATACACCGACAGATACCAGTCGTTCATTTCAGCCACTGACAAACCGGCCAAGAGTGCAAAGTTGCCGGTGATCATCAGTCGCTGAATATGGTGGGAATAAGCATGTTGCCGCGTGTGGTCAATGGCCTGCTGCATACAACGCATTTTGGTATCGCCATGCCAATAATAAGAGGGCAGCGCCCGCTCTGCGGCAAAAAAGTTCAGGTTTTTATAATCCGGCATCAGCAGCCAGTACAAACCACGTACATATTCGCGCCAGCCAATTAACTGACGGATAAAGCCTTCGGCGGCGTTCAGCGGCACCTTGCCTTCCCGATAGGCTAGCTCCACTTTCTGGCACATCCAGCGCACATCCAATAAACCAATATTCAGATACATGGCGCTGACACTGTGAAATAAAAACGGCTGATCAAGCTGCATGGCGTCCTGATAACGGCCAAACAGCGGCAATTGCTGACTGACAAAATCAAGAAAAACCGCCCTGGCGTCCTTGCCAGTGACGGCGAGAGAAAAGGTGTCTGCATCGCCCATATGATGACTAAATTCATGTTTGACCAGACGGATCACGTCCGCTGTAATCGCATCAACCGGCACCGCTGCCGGTGCTGGTAAAGCCAAATCATCAGGACAACTTTGTCGGTTGTCATGGTCATAATTCCATTTACCGCCTTCTGGCTCGCTGCCGTTCATCAAGAGACCGGTGTAACGGCGCATTTCACGGTAAAAATATTCCATCCTGAACTGACTGCGCCCGTCTGCCCAGCGTCTGAACATCTCGGTGCTGGCGATAAAACGATCGTCCGGCAGCACTGTCACCGGCTTTTTCAATAGCGCAGGCCATGTTGAGATTTCCTGCGCCAGCCGGTATTCGGCAGCTTCAGTCAGCAATACTTCGCTCAGCTGTGGCTGCTGGCTCAACGTCGTGGCAACGGCTTCGTATAACGATGAAATCCGCTCTTCATACTGAAAATACTTTACTTCTATGCCCTGGGCGCGCAGGCTGGCGGCGAAGTGACGCATGGCACTGAAAATCAGCACTATTTTATGTTGGTGATGGCGTACATAACCGGCTTCAGCCTGAACTTCCGCCATCAGCACCAGATCGCCGCTTTGCCATTGCCTTAAGCTGGCAAGGGCCGGACTTAATTGATCACCCAAGATCAGAATCAGTTTTGCCATAACAATCAGACTGGCACTCAAATCAACAAGATATTGACATTACGCACCCGACCGGCGGAAGGATCAGACCGGATAAACTGATTTTGCCGCAGGCTGGTCTAAGCACAGCGCGCTGGCGATTGCAGTGTGGTTTGATTGCGGTATGATTTGGCCACAATCATTGCGGCACAGGAGATAACAATGAACACAAATCGGAGCAAAAAATGCTGGCCGGGCAAGCTGCTCATGGCCACTATGATGTTAGCTGCAGGGCTGGCACAGGCGCAGCAACATGCCGAACATGGCGCCCATCAGCATGGCAAAGCCAGCCTGACTTTTGTGTTGGATGGGAATGAAGCTGAGCTGGTGTTAAGCACTGCAGCGGCCAATATTGTTGGTTTTGAACACAAAGCCAGTACTGACGCAGAAAGGCAGCAACAACAGCAGCAGCTCGAGATGCTTAAAAGTGGCAGCTGGTTCATGCTTGCCACAGCGGCCAACTGCAGCATCAGCGGGCAGAATTTCCGCGAAGAGCAGGGCGATGCCAACCACGCTGATTTATATGTAGATTTTCAGATTTTATGTCAGGCACCATTAAAATTATCCGATATCAGTTTTAGCCTGTTTAGCCAAAGCCCGGCGCTGGAAAGCCTGAATGTACAATATCTGGTGAACGGTGAGGCTGGTGTGGCCGAGTTAACTGCAAAAAATGCGGTGCTGAAGTTAATCCGGTAAGCCTTGTCAACATTGGGGTCTGCGGCTTGGCCTTTAAAGAGTGCGAGTTTGCAGTTTGCCTAATAAAAAAGCCTGATGAACATCAGGCTTTTTATTTGATACAGTTTAGGTCTGGCACTGGCTTTTTTATTCGTACACATACTCACTGATTTTGTCGGCTTTAATGCTGTAAGCCGAATTGGCCAGGTCGTGGCTCATGGTTTCAGTGGTTAAAGTGCCTTCCAGCCAAAACGGGTTATAAATCATGTCGGCCTTTAAGCCTTTGGCGTTGGTCACAAAAATAATCTGGTTTGGTGGTGGTGGTGGCACGTGAATACAGGCGCCAAAATAAGGTACCAGGAAAAAGGCGGTAATGTTTTGGTCGGCATCATATTCAATAGGCACTACAAAACCCGGGATCCGCACTTTTTTGCCGTTCAGTTCGCCGCGCACTTTGGCAGACTGCAGCACTTCAGCCCAGGCCTGGCTGGCCGGATCGTCCTGATTGAGTTTATTAATGGCAGAACCAGAGCCTTCACCGCCTTCATGGCTGATTTCCGGCAAGGCTTCCATTTTGGCCAGATCTTCCGGCGGTAATAAATCTGTCCATTCCAGCGTTTGCACAGCTTGTGTACTGGCTGCTTGTTCGCTTTTAGCGGCAGAAGTCTGGAATGCGACCAGACTCAGGAATAATCCCATCAACAACGGCTTGAACATTGGAGCTTACTCTCGCGCTTATGTTATAAAGTAATAATTGCGTCTTATCATATCACTTTGCCGAGAATGCTTGTGCCTGCAGAACCGAATTTTCCCGCGCTTGAACTCAAAAATTTTTTTTTCAGTTACCAGGGACCAACCGCTTTTAGCCTGCAGTTACCCGGTCTGCAGCTTGAGGTTGGGCAGCATTTATTTATCCGTGGTGCTTCGGGTTCAGGTAAAACCACTTTGCTGAATTTATTGTCCGGTATTCACCCGTTAAGCCGCGGTGAAATCCACATCCAGGGGGCGCTGTTTCAACCCCAAACAGCAGCACGCCGCGACTTGATGCGCGCCAGAGATATAGGTGTGGTGTTTCAGCAATTAAATCTCATCAGTTATTTATCTGTGCTGGATAACGTGTTGCTGGCGGCAGAATTTGCCGGCAACAGCAGCGCGGCCACCACCCAAAGAGCGAAGATGTTGAGCAGCGCGGCCACCACCCAAAGAGCGCAGATGTTGTTAAGTGCCCTTGGCCTTGAGGCCGCATTGTGGTCACAAAGTGCGGTGAATTTAAGTGTGGGCCAGCAACAAAGAGTGGCTATTGCCCGTGCTTTGCTGAATGAACCTGCGCTGCTGATTGCCGATGAGCCCACTTCAGCATTGGATGCCGACAACAGAGATGCCTTTATCCGCCTGATGCTTAGCGAAGCCGACCGCTGTGGCACCACAGTGCTGTTTGTCAGCCATGACGCTGGGCTTGCCCGTTATTTTAAATGGCAATTGCGGATGGATGCGCTCAGTGATGGTGTTCAACCGCTGGCGGCAGTACGACAGACGGAGGACAGCTTATGTTGTTAAAACTGGCCAGACAAAGTTTATGGCACAGGCGTAGTACTGTGCTGATGACCTTGTTGTCACTGACCATCAGTATTGCGTTATTGCTGGGTATTGATCATTTGCGCCTGGAGGCCAAACGCAGTTTTACCAGCACAGTGTCGGGCACAGATTTAATAGTAGGCGCGCGCTCCGGCCAGCTGAATTTATTGTTGTATTCGGTATTTCGCCTTGGCAACGCCACCAATAACATCAGTTATCAGCATTATCAGCAGCTGGCTTCCCATCCACAGGTGGCCTGGGCTATTCCAATGGCGCTGGGGGATTCACACCGCGGTTTTCGGGTGATAGGCACCAATGCTGATTATTTCCGTTATTTTCGTTATGGCCAGCAACAACAGCTGACATTTGCGCAAGGTGAAGCTTTTAGCACTGTGTATCAGGTGGTGCTGGGGGCAACAGTTGCGGAAAAACTGGGGTATCAGCTTGGTGATAAAATTATTTTGTCCCATGGGGTGGGGGCTGTTAGTTTTACCCAGCATAAAGATCAGCCTTTTACCGTGGTGGGTATCCTGGCGGCAACGGGCACTCCGGTTGATCAAAGTGTGCATGTGAGTCTGGAGAGTATTGAAGCGATACATCTGGGTTGGCAGGGCGGTGCGCCTGGTTTTGGCAAAAAGCCCAAACTAAACGACACCCAACTGCAACAGTTGCAGCCAAAGGTGCTGACGGCTTTTATGCTGGGGTTAAAATCCAAAGTGGCAACCTTTGCCATTCAGCGGCAAATTAATGAATTTAAAGCCGAACCTTTAACCGCCATTTTGCCAGGCGCAGCCCTTGCTGAACTGTGGCAAATGCTGGCCATGGTGGAAAACATGTTATTGCTGGTGACCTTACTGGTGCTGATAGCGGCGCTGATTGGGATGGTGACCACTTTATTGGCAGCAATGAAAGAGCGGCAACGCGAAATGGCGATATTACGTGCTGTGGGAGCCAGGCCCTGGCAGTTGTTTTGCCTTATTCAGCTCGAAGTGTTTTGTATCAGTCTGGCCAGTATCGGCAGTGCTTTGTTACTGCTCAGTGGCACTTTAGCCGCGTTGCAACCGCTTCTGAGCAGCAGTTATGGTCTGGTGATTTCCTGGTTGCCCTGGCATGGTCATACAGCAGCTTTATTGGCGGCTTTGCTGGCACTGGCCTTGTTGCTGGGGGCTATTCCGTCTTATCTGACCTACCGGCAAAGTCTGGCACAGGGCCTGACGGTGCGTTTGTAAGCTGTTGGACCTATTCTAAGCTCTTGGTTATTCAGGGAACTTTGCTATAGTAAGGCATCGGAATAAAGCGAAGCGGACGCATGACAAACGCAAAAGAAAAGCTTGAGCAACAAATGGCCTTGCTGCACCAGCAATATCTGGAAAGGCTGCAGCAGGAATTGCCGCAGTTGCAGCTGCTGTTGGATCAACTGGACTCACCGTCAGACTGGCGTCCGCTGGTGGCAAAACTGTTGGCCAGTTTTCACACTCTGGCTGGTTCTGCCGGTACTTTTGGTTTTCACGAGTTGGGGCAGTCCGCCAAGGTGCTTGAACTCCAGGCCAAAAACTGGCTTGCAGAAGCTCAAGCCCCTGCTGCGGAGCAAATTGACAGTTTCCGCCATATTTTTTCGCAATTACGTCAGCAAAAACGTTTGGTGATCCAGCAGCGGCAGCTGCCCGTTGCGACCAAACATGACGAGAAAAAACAAACGCTGATTTATCTGCTGGAAGATGAAGGTGATACCGCGCGGCATCTGTGCCTGACTTTATCCACTTTTGGTTATGTGGTGGAGTGGTTTAAACAAAGCCATTTGTTGCAGGCGGCACTGCTGCGTAAATTGCCGGATGCGCTGATCATCGATATTGAATTGCCTGAAGAAACTGAGTCTGGCCTTAGTTTTGTTGAGCGGCTCAAGCAACAATTACCGCAGCAGTTACCACTTTTTGTGATCAGCGCTCATGATCATTTTGATTTTTACCTCAAAGCTGTTCGCTGTGGTGCTTTGGGTTATTTTGTAAAACCTGTGAACGCCCAGGCGTTGGAAGCGCGCTTACAAAGGTTGCTGGCGGTGCGCCAGCGTGACGCTTTCAGGGTGCTGATTGTTGATGACGATCAGCTGCTGGCAAAACATTATGCGCTGGTGCTGGAAACTGCCGGCCTGCGTGCTGAAATTCTGAATGATCCGGCCGATATTTTTGCTGGGTTACGCAAGTTTCATCCTGACGTGATCCTGCTGGATGTGAATATGCCGCAATGTACCGGGCCTGAGCTGGCACAGCTGATCCGGTTGCAGGATGAATGGCTGGGTGTACCTATTATTTATTTATCATCAGAAACCGACAGCGAACGGCAGATGGCGGTGTTGATCAAAGCAGGTGATGATTTCCTGACCAAACCTATCAGTGACAATGCGCTGGTGGTGGCTATTTTTGCCAGGGCGCAGCGCGCCCGTCAGCTGTCCGAAGTGATGACCAAAGACAGCCTGACCGGTTTATTGCAACACGCCCATATTAAAGAGCGTCTGTCAACCGAGCTGGAGCGCAGCGACAGGGCGCAGCAGCAGGTCAGTGTGGTGATGCTGGATATCGACCACTTTAAAAAGGTTAATGATAATTATGGCCATTTAACCGGCGATCAGGTGATCACCAGTCTGGCGAACCTGCTAAAACAACAACTGCGTAAAACTGACATGATAGGCCGTTACGGCGGTGAAGAGTTTTTACTGGTATTGCCGGACTGCCCGGTGGAAAAGGCTTTTGGCGTTATTGATAAACTGCGTGAATCTTTTGCCGGTTTCCCTTTTAGTTTTGATAACCAGACGTTTTATTGCACTTTTAGTGCTGGTATTGCCTGTGGTAACGGCCAGTTACAGCCTGATCTGGTGATAGAGCAGGCTGATCAGGCTTTATATCAGGCCAAAACCGGCGGTCGCAATCAGGTCAGGATTTTTGCGACACCAACAGCTGATGAATAGTGTCCAATAATTGTGGAATGGCATGCTGGCCTTTGGCCAGCACAGCCTCCACTCTGGCACATTGTTCTGCAGTGACCTGCTCTGACGACCAGACCAGCACCGGAATATGCTGATGTTGTTTAGCAATCAGCGGCAACAATTCCCAGCCTGAACCATCCGGTAAACCTAAATCCAGTACCACCAGATCAAAATGTTGCTGTTGCAATAACCGGCTGGCCTCTTCCACCGAGCCTGCGCTGACAGTGCAGGCTTCATCGATGGTAAGCTGCTTCAGAAGTTCGCTCAGCGCCGGATCATCTTCTACATGTAAAATTCTGGCTTTGGCCGGGCTGAGCAAATTGTGGAGCTTGTCCAGTAAAACATCAGGTTGCAGCGGTTTGGTCAGCCAGTCAAAAGCAGTAAAGCCGGTATAGAGCGTTTGTCCTTCCTGTTTTTCCACCGAAATTACCAGAATTGGCAAGTTGGCGGTCTGACGCTGGCTGCGCAGTTCACTGATAAAGGCCGCAGCATGGCCATCCGGCAGATGCATATCCAAGGTCATGGCAACAAAACTGCGTAAGCTTAAAGCTCTTCTGGCGCTCGCCAGATTATAGGCCGTGCTGACCAGATAACCCGAGGTTTCCAGTAACATTTTTATGTAACCGGCAACGGCCGGATCGTCTTCCACCACCAGTACAGCATCGCGGTGCAAGCTGTTGCCAGGCAGCAGAGCCGGGAAATAAAGTGCAAAACAACTGCCGCCTTCCGGGCGCTGGCGGTAGCTGACATGACCATGCATGCGTTCGGTCAGCTCTTTGACAATAGCCAGGCCAAGGCCTGTGCCTTCTTTACTGCGGGCATCGGCTGAATCAGCTTGTGAGAATTTCTCGAACATGCGCTGCTGGAACTCCACACTGATACCGGGGCCGGCGTCTAATATTTCAATCATCATTTCATGGCCAGATTGACTGAGCTTCACCAAAATTTCACTGCCTGGGGGCGAGAACTTGGCGGCATTTGATAATAAATTGGCCATGATTTGATGAAAGCGCATCGGATCAAGCTGCACAGTGCCGTCGATACCGGCGTCCAGTCTGATGCTGGCCTGATATTTCTCGGCATAAGGCTGGTTATGTAACACACTTTGTTGCAGCAACTCTTTGATAGAGCAGGTAGAAAACTCAAACTGCATTTTGCCGGCCACCAGTTTATCAATGTCGAGCAAATCGTTAATCAGCTGACTGAGTTTGTGACTGTTTTCCTGTGCAATTGCCAACATGTTCTGCATGCTTTTTGGCACTTCGCCCAAAGCGCCACCGCCAATCAGCCCCAGCGCGCCGGAAATGGCGGTCAGTGGGGTGCGCAGTTCGTGGCTGACGGTAGAGACAAACTGATTTTTCATCTGTTCTATCCGTTTGTGCTCGGTGATGTCCTGAATAATGGACCAGCTTTGTTGTTCGCCACTGGCGCTTTGGATCAGCACACCACTTTGCACCACAGGCACCAAATGGCCATCCTGATGCAGCAGTTCTTTTTCGTAAGGACCATAACGACCGGTTTGTTGTAACGAATTTAATTGTTGTTGTTCCTGTTCGTCGTAGCTGGCAGGGGTCAGATCGGCAAAACGGCTATGGATCAGGGTGTGGTGGTCATAGCCCAGCATATGTTGCAGTTCAGGGTTGGCATCCAGAATAACGCCATCATCAAACCGGCTTAGCACTATGGCAAGCGGAGCAAGCTGGTACAAAGACGATAGTTTTTGTTCACTGGCCCGAAGCGCCAGCTGTGCTTCTTTTTGCGCTGTGATATCCCAGATAAAACCGTCGATATAGAGCAGCTGATTGTTTTGATCAAAAATGCCGCGGCCAAGTTCCTGCACCCAGCGCACCGAACCATCGGCATGACGGATACGATACTCAACGCTAAAACGGCTGTGGTTAGCCAGCTCACGTTCCACCACAACTCTGTTGTTCTGACTGTCTTCCGGCAGCGTAATGCCGGCAAAGCTGGTGACTTTATTGCGGATAAAGTTGTTTGCCGGATAACCTGTCAGTTTTTCCACTTCATCACTGATAAACAACATGGTCCAGTGCGCGTCATTAATACAGCGATACACCACGCCCGGCAGGTTCTCCAGCATAGAACGGTGCCTTTGTTCACTCAGTAACAACGCATGGTTCAGTTGCTCCAGCTGGGTAATATCCACTGCCACGCCCAAATAACCCAGCACACTGCCATCGTCGTTGCGCATCACAGACACACTGAGCCGAACCTGTTTACGTTCACCATTTTTGCAAATGTAGGTCCATTGCCGGGTTTCGCCGGTACCGCGGCGGGCCGTGTACACAAAGGTGTCAAAACCAGTGATGTTCTCCTGGTACTGTTTACTGAGTTGTTCGGCGCGGCGGGTAATTTCGGCAGCGTCATGAAACAACGCCGGGCTATGTTTGCCAATCAGTTCAGCACCGCTGTAGCCCAGCATGCGCTCTGCACCAGTGTTAAACAGCTGAATAATACCGCTGGGATCTGTGGAGATCATCGCCACTTCAGTGGATGAATCCACCACGGCCTGCAACCAGGATCGGCTTGCCATCAGCTCGGCTTCGCGTTTTTTGTCCTGGCTGATATCGGTATGGGTACCAAACATCATCAGTGGATTCCCTGACTGATCCCAGCTGGTCACCCGGCCTACAGCGTGGATCCAGACCCAGTGCCCAAGCTGATGGCGCATTCGGAACTTCACATCATAAAACGGCAATAAACCGGCAAAATGCTGTTGTAACAGCTCAGTGGATGGCTGCAGGTCGTCCGGGTGTAACAAGCGCTCCCTGGTGGCAATGGTAGTGTGAGACTCTTCTGGCAGTCCCAGCATCTGGTACCAGCGGGCGTTGTAAATAGTAACGCCGGTCTGAATGTTCCATTCCCAGGTGCCCAGGTTGGTACCCTGAATAATAGCGTCAAGCCGGTCGCGCTCTTGTTGGGTTTTTTGTTGTTGTAAATGACTTTCGGTAATGTCAGTGCCAACAATCACCACATGTTCAACCTCACCCTGTGTTGTTTTTTGTGGCACAAAACACAGGCTCAGGATCCGGTCGTTGCGCTCAGGGCTAATATATTCAACCTGTTCACCGGCAAAACAACGTGCCAGCCAGGGCGCAAGTTCGTCACTGCGCTCTTTGCCAAAAACTTCGCTGATAGTGCGGCCGACCGCCTGTTCCGGCTTTACACCAAACCAGGCAGAATATTTGGCATTACAAAATACATAACGTTGTTGCCGGTCAATTTGGCCCAGCAGTACGGGTACATGCTCAGTGACTGTCGTTAAAGTTTGTTGTTGCTGGGCTTTTTCCCGTGCCAGCAAACGGTTTTGCATCAGGCTGACAGCTTGTTTCGCCAGTAGTTTCAGTGCGTCTTTTTGTGCCTCTGTCAATTCGCGGGGGATGGTATCGATGACACATAAAGTGCCCAGTGCAACACCGGGTTTAACAATTAAAGGCGCGCCGGCATAAAAGCGGATGCCGTTCTGTGGGGTAACATTTGGATTATCGGCAAAACGTGGATCCAACCTGGCATCCGGCACATAAGTCAGCTGCTCAGGCTGCAAAATAGCATGGGCGCAAAATGAGGTTTCCCGATCTGTTTCGTTGTCCAGCAGATTCAGCTTGGCTTTAAACCATTGGCGGTTTTTGTCTATAAGGCTAATCACCGACATATCGGACTGGCATATCAGCGCCGCTAAGCGGGTTAAAGCATCAAAGTCCGGATCGGCCTGAGTATCAAGAATTTGCAGTTGGTATAAAAACTTCAGGCGTTCGGCTTCATTATGGGGTAAAGCTGGTTTCATAAACACAAAGTACACCGGACATAGGTCATTCCAGTGTACGCTGATTTTTTAGCGGCGTGGGCAGCTCAGTGGAAAAAAAACTAGGGTTGGGCTGCCTCTGGCGCTGTTGCTTTGGCTCTTTCATCCAGTTGTTTACGCGCCTGCTGTCTTTCATGTTGCTGTTTGATCCGCAATAAAGCGGCATAAAGCTGGGCTGAATTAAAAGGTTTGGCCGGATCTATTAAGTCGCTGACATCTGTGCCTGATTGTTGCTGTAAGGCCAATAACAGTGGCATATGGTTGGCCCGGATCAGCTCAGCGCGCATATCCAAATCTTCACTACCGTCGGTAATGCTGTAACTTTTCATTAGTAAATCAATGGTTTCTATTTGTTTGGCCGTGGAATTTTGCTGCTGTTGCAATTGAGTCTGCTGGCTGGCCAGCCATTGTTGCTGCAGCTTGTTCAGGCTTTCCATATGCCAGATATAAAACAACATAGAAGCAGCGCTGATGCCAAGGGAAAAACCCCAGATAAAACCATTTTGAGCACGAATAAAAGACATGAAAATTTCCCTGCAGGCGGGGCAGCAGAGGCTGCCTTAACCAGATAAAGCGACTGCTTTGTCAGGCGCCCATCATCATGGGCAGCCATGGTGCTGTCAACCCGGCGATGTGTAATTCGCGTTTAACTGCTGCAAAACTGCGCGTAGTGGCGCTTTGGGGTCTGCCGTGATGCGAACCTTTAGCCGTGAGCTAATGTTGTGCCGGCTTTTGGTGGCATTCTAGGAATTTTGCTAAAACGTTGCTGCTAACGGCTGCTGATGCGGCTGAGAGTGGCGGTAGCAGATGCAGTGCTGGTTTTTTCCACACTGCTACTGCGCTGCGGCTCAGCAGTCTGGCGTTGTGACATATGTTTGGCAATATCCTGTAATAGCAGCAGGATTTCTTCCTGGCGCTGCTGCTGCGTTTGCCGCGCCTGTTGGTTCTGATGTCCTTGCTGAAACAGCTCATCCGCCTCAATATTTTGCACCGACAATCGCAAAGTGCGGCTCTCTGCAACTAAGTCGGTCAGTTTTATTGAAATAACAATCAGGGTGATAGTGGCAACAGCGAGTAAAAACAGTATAAAAATCTGAACCAATTCCATGGTATACATCCTTGATAAAACCCAAAACAGGGATAAAGGTTTATAACACTGTTATTCCGCCCGCGGCAATGCCAGAGTCGATAACTGGTGTTTTTTGCTGGATTAGCGGGTTGGGAGTTCTGATTTGTGGCAGTTTGGTTGGAGATTGCAGGGATAAAGGACTTCGTTGCGTAAAGCAAAGCTGATACAGATAAAACACCAATAAAGCAAAAGGCCACCTTGAGGTGGCCTTTTGCTTTATTGGTGGAGCTGGGGGGATTTGAACCCCCGTCCGAAAAACCTACGTCTTCAGTACTACATGCTTATCCAGTTATTTGGTTAACCCTATGA
>FWPV01006579.1_pt1 | contig 21965 bp, 15 predicted proteins | sample 2228371 | NCBI WGS metagenome assembly FWPV01 (sample SAMEA103939776, study PRJEB20133) | metagenome | reverse complement strand
ACTCGCTTCGCTGTGGCTGCTGCTGTTGTCAGCCCGCTCAGACCGAGCATTCTGACAATCACATAACTGGCTGCAACCGCTTAATGTCAGTAACAACAGCACTGCTATAACACGCATGTTATTCACCCTGCTTTAAATAAAGTTTGCCTTGTGTTGCCGACGGCAACACAGCATTGGCCACATTTTGCGGAATAAAACTCTGGGCTGTCGCCAGCACTTTTTTACTGGCAACAGACACTATCCGGGCATTAACCAAAGTGCCGCCCTGATGCGCCACTAAAGTGCCGCCCAGCACAAATTCGATCGGCTGTTCTTCACGCAGCTCCATAAAGTCGCGGCTGAACACAAAATCTCCTTTGGGCGTAACACGGATAAAATCTGTGGTTTTAAAGTCGACCACATTTAAGCCAAACTGATGAATTTCATGCATAAAACCTTCAGAAAGCTGATTACCCAGCAAATCAGCCTGATCATAAGCACCGTCCAGGTAAACAAAACTGGTGACACCAATAATCATACCGTCTTTGACCAAATCTAAATTGGCCACTAAGTCATGCATCATGCCCTGAATATAATGATTCACCGTCACCTGCGCCTGGGGCAGATAAGTTGGCAGCGTTTTTTGCGCCGCCATCCGGGTGGCCTGATAAGCAGCGCCATCGTATAAAGCCGGAGTCACATATAAAGGTGCATTACCACTACCGGCAGGAATCACAGGCACTGTCGCTTGAGGGGTATTTTTCAGCTGCATCTGCGCCTGAGCCTGATCTTCGGCCTGCTGTTTGGCAGCCACTGCTTTGTCCCATTTATCTATAGATGCGCAGGCCGTTAATCCCAGGCACAGCGTCAACATCATTAATTTAGCTGTCATAATCATCCCCATTTCAACGCAAAAACCTGGTGCTGTTGTGCCCATTATTGGCTATTGCGATATAACATTTGTTGGCGCAGCTGCACCTGCTCTGCACTGCCAAGCACCGCACTTGGTACTAAATCCGACGCTGCGGCTATCACTGTATTGGTCTGGATATCGACCAGCCGGGCATTTACTGTAGTGTAATTTTCAGATTGATTGAGCGTACCTGCTATTACATAACGCACCGACTGTTGTGTCGCCAGCTCATTAATATCCCGGCTTAACATCCGCTCATGGTCGGCATAAATTTTTACTGAAGAGGCCAGGCGCAGCTCTTTCACCTGATATCCCAGCTGACTGGCAACGGTCAGCATGCTTTCCTGCAGCTGCAACCCCAATAAATTCATCGACAAATTATAAGGATCGGGCGCCAGAGATTTGACGTCGGTAAAACTCACCACGGCAATAGCACCAGGAGTAATAGGTTTTAAGTCCTTAAATAACCTATCGGCAATACGTTCGGTGTAATACAGCAGCGGCGTCACGGCAACTTCTGGCTGCAACACGGCAGTTTGCTGCCGCTGCTCAGAGGGTTCCGGCAGCTGCACACAGGCGGTGGTTAACAAGGCTGTGCCCAGCATTAAAGCGGCTTTGGCGGTATTCATCAGTTATCTACCTCAGATTTGAGATCCCGGCAGCAGGCACTGGTGTTGCCTGCTGCTCTGGTGGGAGCCAGATATCTGCGAATTTTGCAAAATCAGTGCCAGCTTGTGCTGACGCCTGGCGGCGCTCTGGTTATACTGTGCGGCTTTTTTGCCGGGCCCGACTGGCCTGGTGCTGCACCGCAGAATTTTCAGGAACCCATGATGCAAGCTTGTTATACCGGAATTGATTTTGGCACCTCCAACTGTACCGCCGGTTGGTTAGATCACAACGAGCCTGTGCTGGCGCCGCTGGATGCTGACAGCCCTTATTTAAGCTCGGCGCTTTATATTGAAAAAAACCGCAGTGATGACGAGGACGACGACGAGCCTTATATCAACGAAAGTTTAAGCCGGTTATTACAACAACAAGCCAAAGTGCAGCTGGGGCAAAGCGCCCACCAGAGCTACAGCAGCAACCCGCTGGCAGGCGTTTTTATCCGCTCGCCAAAATCAATGCTCGGTTCCAGATTAACGCCCGCTCAAAGCCAGATTTACCGGCAAATTTGCACCTTGCTGCTCAAAGACATTAAACAAAAAGCAGAATTGGCGCGGGGTGCTGAGTTGCCTTATGCCGTGCTGGGCCGGCCTGTGCATTTTCAGGGCATAGACGGCGCGCTGGGGGATGACAGAGCCGAAGCTATTTTGCGCTCAGCGGCCAAAGATGTTGGATTTAAAGAAATTCAGTTTGCCTATGAACCGGTAGCCGCTGCTGTTGAGTACGAGCGTAGCTTAACCAAAGAACAACTGGTGCTGGTGGTGGATATTGGCGGTGGTACCAGCGATATCAGTTTGATCCGGCTGGGCCCCAAACTGGCTATGCAAACCGACCGCAGTAACGACTTACTCGGCCATGCCGGGCGCCGTATTGGCGGTGTGGATATGGATATTAAACTGGCCATTTACAGTTTAATGCCACTGCTGGGGCGTGGCAGTCTGGCCACAACCGGCCGGCCTTTACCCAATACGCTGTTTAGTGATGCGGTCAATATTATTGATATTCAGGCGCAGGAAAATTTTTACCGTGAACAAAGTGCGTCTGAAATTCAGAGTTTAATTCAGCTTGCGAATGAACCCCACAAAGTCAGCCGCTTGCGGACACTCTATCAGCAACATTTAAGTTATTACCTGGTGCAAAAGGCCGAACAAGCCAAAATTGCCCTGGCAGAACATGCTCTGGTGCAGGTTGAGCTGAACCGGCTGGAAGCAGAACTTACGCAGCAGATTGACCTGATGATGTTGGATCAGGCCATTTATATTGAACTGAACGGCATTAAAAAGCTGATAGAACATAGCCTGGCCAGCGCTGCAACTAAGCCTGATGTGATTTTTTTAACAGGTGGCGCTTCAGCAGCCAAAGGTATTATTCAGCTACTGCAACAACTGCTGCCCGATGTGCCACTGGTGCATGGCGACCGCTTTGGCTCTGTTGGCAAAGGTTTATGTACTATTGCCGCCCGGCATTTTGCCTAAGGCATAAGTTGTGCTGAACAGGCACCACAAATCAGTGTGTTAGCAAAGGCCTGAGCATTCTGATAGCACTTGGAGCCGATACCGGTTAGAATGCGCGACTTTTTTGTACAGCCCCCCAATTTCGGCGTGCTGACAATATGTGGGGTTATTGATGTCATTTTCGTTATTAGGGTTACAACCTGCCATTTTACAAGCTGTTGAACAGGCAGGTTATACCCAGCCAACACCTATCCAGCAACAGGCTATTCCTGCAGTGCTGGCCGGCCGCGACTTATTGGCTGCGGCTCAGACCGGTACCGGCAAAACCGCTGGTTTTGTGCTGCCTATTTTACAAAAACTGAGCCAAACCAAATCCAGACATCCGCGCCCTACCCGCGCCCTTATTCTGACGCCGACCCGCGAGCTGGCAGCGCAGATTGGTGAACAAATTACCAAATACAGCAAGTTGCTCGATCCCAAATTAAAACATCTGGTGGTATTTGGTGGGGTTAACATCAATCCACAAATGATGGCGCTGCGCGGTGGTGTGGATATTCTGACGGCTACTCCTGGCCGTTTATTGGATTTAATTGGCCAGAACGCCGTTAAAATTAACGAAGTGGAAATTCTGGTACTGGATGAAGCCGACCGGATGCTGGATATGGGTTTTATCCGCGATATTCAGAAAATTCTGAATCTGCTGCCAAAAATCCGCCAGAACCTGCTGTTCTCAGCCACTTTTGACAACGAAATCAAACAACTGACCAATAAGCTGCTAAAAGATCCATTGATGATCAACGTGGCACCACAAAACAGCACAGCGGAAAAAATTGAACAAAAGGTGTATCACGTCAGCAAAGGTCAGAAAACCGGTGCTTTGATCACTTTGATTGAACAAAACAACTGGCAACAAGTGCTGGTGTTTATGGCCACCAAACACGAAGCCAACCGCCTGACCGAAAAACTGGAAGCCGCTGGCATCAGTGCAGCTGCTATTCATGGTAATAAAAGCCAGAATGCCCGCACCGCCGCTTTAGCCGGTTTTAAAAATAATTCAGTGCGCGTATTGGTAGCCTCCGACGTTGCCGCCCGTGGTATTGATATTGCCGAGCTGCCTTTTGTGGTGAACTTTGCACTGCCACGTTCAGCTGCAGATTATGTGCACCGTATTGGCCGCACCGGTCGTGCCGGTAAAGCCGGTTTAGCCGTATCTTTGGTCTGCCCGGATGAAATGCCACAGTTAAAACAAGTGGAAAAGCTGATTGGCATGAAAATACCGGTGGCAGAACTGAGCGGTATTGTCAGCAATGCGCCCAACGATCACGATTTAACAGTGCGTCCACCACGTCCGCCACGGCCACAACATAAAAAACCAGCAGGTGCCAATGCTCAGGCAACTGCCCGTTCAGGCCAGCCGCGCCGGCCACAGGCCGCACAAGGCCAGACTGCCAACGGTGAAAAGCCAGCAACTGGTCAACGCCCTGGCCGCAGCCCGCAAGCCAATGGCAATCAAAGCAAGAATGGCGGTGGCAACAGAGCCAATCATGGTAAACCGGCACCCCGTCGCAGCGAAAATAGCGCACAAGGCCAACACAGCAGTGGCCAGCGCCGCAGCGATCAGTCAGGTGCCAGCACAGCACACAGAGCAGCTAAACCGGCAGCTTCACAAGCTTAAGTTGTTGTTGAAATACCTAAGCCTGAAACCTCAGGCTTAGGTATTATCCTCTGCATAATTTTTTTTAAGCCAATACATGCAAAGCATCATGCCATCCAGCCCTGCCAGCTCAGACAACAGCACTGATAAAGCAGCCGCTCTGATTGGCCTTCGATTAAATCAGGCGCTGGCGCAAAGTGGCCTTTGTTCACGTAAAGCTGCGGCAAGGCTGATTTCTGAGCAAAGAGTGACCGTCAATGGCCAACAGCAGCCGCACCACTATCAGGTAAAAAACGGCGATATGATTTTGCTGGATGGCAAGCCACTGCCCGAACCTGCCCCTTTACAATATTGGCTGTATCACAAACCCGTTGGCATTGACTGCAATCTGAATAACAAAAAAGACAGCTTAAAACACCTGCTTGATAGCCTGCCGCTGCGGTTATTTCCGCTGGGACGCCTTGATAAAGACAGTTGTGGTTTATTGCTGCTCAGTAACGACGGTGCTTTGACACAACAACTGATGCACCCCACTTTTGCCCATCAAAAAACCTATCAGGTGAGCGTCGATAAAACATTGCAGGACGTGATGTTACAGCGTTTAGCTCAGGGGTTAAGTTATCAGGTGGGACCGCATCAGTATCAGACTTTGCCCTGTCAGGTGCAGCGCCTGACTGAACACAGCTTTCAAATCACCCTGACACAGGGCCTGAACCGGCAAATCCGTTATATGTGCCGTGAAGTCGGGCTGAAAGTGCAGCATTTACAACGTACCCATATCAATCAGCTGGCGCTGGGGAACTTAGCCGAAGGTCAACTGCGACAGTTAACCCAAGCCGAGCTGCAGTTATTAAAAGGCTCTTTGCAGTCCAGAACCAAGCCCAGAGCACCATAAAACTTCAACCTTCAGGCCGCTTTGGCCGCAATAAAGGGCCTGAGCTTCAGACTGAACCACAAGGTCAGCAATAACATCAAGATGGAGCCCAGCACCACACCTGGCCATTTGGCATAACTCCAGAATGGATGCAGGTAAAAACTGCCGGTGCTGGCTCCGACATAATAAAACACCAGATAAAGTGCACTGGCGCTGGCTTTAGCGCGGCTGGCATGTTGATTCACCCAGCCGGTAGCCAGACTGTGGGTTAAAAAAAAGCCAAAAGCATTGATAAAAAAGCCCAGCACTATGCCGGTTAAAAACGGCAATAAAGTCACTAAAGTGCCCAAAATCATAATCAGAATGCCCAGCGCCATGCCTTCGGGCGGCGCCAGCCTTTTACTGACTTTGCCCGACATCGCCGAGCCTACAGTGCCGGTGAGATAAGTTAAAAACAATAAACCTATCCAGCCGGAGGATAGATTATAAGGCTCTAGCGATAGCGCAAAACTAATATAAGTATATTGATTTAAATAGATAAAAAAGTTAAGCCCGCCAATCAGGTAAGTCAAGAGCAGTACTTTTTGCCTCAGGTGAAACAAATTGTCGGCCAGCGCCTGGCGCCAGGAAAAAGGCTTGGCAATAAAATGACGGGACTCAGGCAAATAACGCCACAACAGCAGCACCAGCAACAAACTCAGTAGTGCCATAGGCCAGAAGGCCCATTGCCAGTGCCCAAGCTCTGCCGAAAAACCGGCCAACACCCGACCGGAAATGCCGCCCAAAGAGCTGGCGCTAATGTAATAACCCACAGCGGCCAGAAGCGCCGGCTTACTGAGCTCCTCGCCCATATAAGCTATTGCAATAGCCGGCAGACCGCCGAGGCAAAACCCCTGCAGCGCCCGCCAGAATAATAAACTCTGGTAAGACTGCACCTGAGTGATGGCGACTGTAGCCACCAGCATGCCTAATAGCGTCCAGAGCAGCACATTACGCCGGCCCACAGCGTCCGACAAAGCACCATAAAATAATAAACTCACCCCAAGCGCCAGGGTGCCAATGGCATAACTCCAGCTGGTTTGTAGCGGACTTAAGGCAAAACTGCGGCTGAGTTCAGGCAATAAAGGTTGCAGGGCGTGTAAATTGGCAAACACCACCACAGCGGCAAAACTTAACACCCAGGTGATACAACGATAACCGCTGCTGGATTTTTCATAAGGTGCTGCTGTTAAGGATTGAGGCATCACAAAACTGCCAAAGTAAAAAGTGGTTTTATTGTAACGGCTTGCGCCATGTTAGGCGAGTACAGCAAGGTCACTTCACCAGATTGTATACAAAAAGCAGCTGCATTCAGATGGCCATTGTGTATCATAGAGCGGTTTTTTGCCCCCCTGAATTCTGAGGATGTTCTGATGCGTTTATCTCTGTTAAGCCTGGCAATTGCCAGCAGTTTGCTGCTGACCCAATGTACTGAAGCGCCTGTGGCCCCTGATAGTTCCGCCAGCAAGGCTACGACTGCAGAGCAAGCCCAGGCCGCGGCTTTTTCCGCTGAAGCGGCACAAGCCGTTTATCAGGAAGCCACACAAGTGCTGTTTCAGGCCAGACCGCTCAGTGCATCGGCTTACAACCTGAGTGTGGAACAGGTGGGCAAAGCGTATCAGGCTGACATGGACATCTATAACAGCGCAGCCGAAGCCGAACTTCGCAGCAAAATGGCAGCGCTTGCTGCCCAATTATTGGCCATGCCACAACCAACTGACGCCCAGCAAGCTGATAATCTGGCCGTGATGGCCAATATTCTGAATTTTTACGCCGGCGACAGTCGTTTCCCACAGGGTTATATTGATGTCTGGATGGGACACTCGCCTTTTATTATCAATCAAATCAATGGCCCAACCATTGATATGGCCGGTGCTTTACTGAATTCACATCCCATCAATAACCAGACCGATGCCGAAGCTTATTTAAGCCGGCTGGAAAAGTTTGGCCCGGCGCTGAAAGCCGTCAGTGATAAATTTAATACCGATGTCAAAAACGGTTTTATCCCGCCACGTGTGCTGCTGGATAAAGCCCGCCCTATTTTGCAAAGTTACAGCGACAGCAGCACCAACCATGCGCTTTATAAAGATTTTGCCGCCAAAGTGGACAAAGTTGCCGCGCTGAATCCGGAGCAAAAACAGCAGCTGCTGCAAAAAGCCGCCAATCTTATCAGCACTGTGGTTGCCCCTGCTTACCAGCAACTGGTCAATGACGTGGTAGCCACTTTACCTCATGGCCGCAGTGAAGCCGGCATCTGGGCTCAGCCAAACGGCAGCGACTTTTATGCTTATTCGGTCAAACAACTGGGCGATACCAACCTAACCCCGGATCAAATCCATCAGATTGGTCTGGATGAAGTGGCCCGCATCAGCCAGGAAATGGACAGCATTTTAAAAGCCAATGGTTACCATGAAGGCACAGTTGGCGACCGCATGACGGCACTGAACGAAGAAAGCCGCTTTTTATATGAAGACTCAGACGAAGGCCGGGCTCAGCTGTTATCCGATTTAAACGGTTATATTGCCGAAATGGACAAACGTATTGGCGAACAGTTTGCCACCCGCCCGCCTTATAACGTCGAAGTGCGCCGTATTCCGGTAGAAATTCAAGACAGTGCACCTGGCGGGCAATACACCAGCCCTTCGATTGACGGCAGCAAACCAGGTATTTATTGGATCAACCTGGCTGATATGAAAGCCAATGCAAAATTTGATTTAAAATCATTAACCTACCATGAAGCTAACCCGGGTCATCACTGGCAGATCGCGCTGAATCTGGCACAGGATCAGCTGCCACTACTGCGCCGGCTGGCCTCTTATAATGCTTATTCCGAAGGCTGGGGTTTATATTCCGAGCTGGTGGCTTATGAAATGGGCATGTACAAAGATGATGCTTTTGGCAACCTCGGCCGGTTAAAAGCTGAATTGTTCCGTGCTGTGCGTCTGGTCGTGGATACCGGTCTGCACGCTAAAAAGTGGAGCCGCGAACAGGCGGTGCAATATATGGCACAAACCACAGGCACGGCATCATCCGACGTGATTTCCGAAATTGAACGTTATATGGCCTGGCCCGGACAAGCTTTGGGTTACAAACTGGGCATGCTGAAAATTGTTGAATTACGCCAGTTTGCCAAAACTGAACTTGGTGATACCTTTGATATTCGGGCTTTCCACGATTTAGTGTTATTAACTGGCGCAGTGCCAATGGCAGTGCTGGAACAAAAAGTAAAAAGCTGGGTGGCCGCACAAAAAGCCAGCGCTGCTGCAAACTAAAGCCATCAGGGGCTGGCTGCTCCCAGCCCCTGCTGTTCAGAAGGATTTGTACCATGAGCAATAACAATCAGGCCGAATGGCTGCTACTGCAACAAAGTTATGATCAGATGGAAAAACAGGCACTGTGGCTCAAAGTGGTCGCTATTGTGCTCTGGCTTTATCTGGTGCAGAACCAGAGTGGTTTGTTGCTGCAACTTGGTCTGGTGTTGTTGTTCTGGTTACATGAAGCCCTGTGGAAAACCCAGCAAAGCCGCACTGAAAGCAGGTTATATGCACTGGAACAGGCCACCCAACAAGCGCAGGACATTGGTTGTTTATGGCATCACAGCTGGCAACAACAAAGAGGCGGCTTGCTGCAGTTATTAACCGATTATCTGAAAAACAGTGTAAAACCAACAGTGGCTGTCACTTATCTGATTTTGCTGGGTGCCAGCCTGGTACGGCATTTTAACTAAAACCCTGCAACTGAGTTTCTAACAGAGCAACAACACAAAATACATAAAGGCAGCCAGAGCTGCCTTTTTGATGTGTCATGAATAGCCGTTATTAAAACTATCCTCCTGTAGCTCGCGCCCTGTTATCGCTGCTCCCTGATTCTTGCCCTGATGTTTATATCCGGGTTGCCGGGTGTCCATTCCCTATTGTTGCTGGGTTTCCCCGGCATTGTCCCTACTTTGGTTAGTTTTAAAAACAAGCAAAAAAGCAGTCAATATTCCTAAATGTGCTTATTGGTTATATTGTATACAGTATTCATCATTACTAAGATGTGACAGCCTTATGGCAAAAATATAAACAATAACCATATTCTCAGCAGGAACTTTGTATGAACACTACTCCAACCCAAAACGCCGGGTACAATATAAAAAAACCGGCACTGGTGGCAGCAGCCATTAGTCTGGCTTTGTTGAGCCCGATGCTTTTGGCACATTCAGCCCAGCTCAAAGAACTGCAACAGGCGCAGCAACCTGCACCGGCTCAGCCAGTTCAACAGCCAGGTCAGGTATCACAACAAAGCCAGTGGGTACCTAAACACGCGCAGGATCGCACTGTGATCAACGCCCCTGTCGAAGCCTTACCAGAGCATTTGTCAGAAAAAATCACCGACGAAGACAGTTATTTCCGCGCACACAGTAAAGCGCAACAGCTGGCGGCCGACGAAGCACAAAGCGCTGATGTTTGTGCCAGCGCTTTATCCGGTTATGGCAGCAAAACCGGTCAGGCTTTGGTTGACCATATTCTGAACAATCCAAACCATTGTATTAATGGTTTATTTAATGGTGAGCCTAATTCCATCAGCGCTTTTAGTGCCACTAATATGACTTTTGTTGCCAACGCCACTGCCAGCCTTGCCAGCAGTTACAACGCCAGCGGCACTGAAGTTAGTATAGGGAAACTCTATTATTTCCTGCGTGCCGGTTATTTTGTGCAGTATTACAACAGCAGCAAAATTCCGGCTTACCCACAAAGTGTGAAAACCGCCATTCGCGCCGCGCTGGATAATCTGGTCAACAATCCGGTGTTTTATCAAAACTCGGCAGTGAATGGCATGAATATCCAGGATGCGCTGACCTTGATCGACAGCGCAGGTGAGAATGTGCGTTATTTGCCTGTGGTCAAAGAATGGCTGCAGCGCTGGAATACTAACTATGCCAGCGAATGGTATATGCGCGGCGCGGTCAACCAGATTTTTACCATTTTATTCCGAGGCCACCAAAACGCAGATTTTGCCCAGGCGATTGCCAGTGACACAGTGCTGATTAACCGCCTCGGTAATTTTGCCCGCCAAAGCTGGATGATTGGCACAGACGCATCATTTTTGCAGGAAAACGCTGCTGCCGAACTGGCGCGTTTTTTACAGTATCCCAACGCCGCTATTGCCGCTGACGTAAAATCTCAGGTCTTTGCCATTTTGAGCCAATACAGCATGAACGGCACAGGCTCAGCAGTTTGGCTGCGGGCAGCTTCTGCAGTGGATTATTACGGCAAGTGCGCCGAATATAATATCTGTGGTTTTCAGGCGCAGCTGGAGCAACAGGTGCTCAGCCAGCAACATGCCTGCAGCAGCTCAATGAAATTCCGCGCCCAGCAAATGAGTCCGGCAGAATTCAGCGCTTCCTGTAACGCAGTGACCACACAGGAAAGTTTTTTCCACAACTTCCTGCGCACGCAAAACCGGCCCGTGGCTGATGATCTGAACAGCAATCTGGAAATGGTGGTGTTTGATTCAAGCTCAGACTACGGCCAGTACGCCGGGCTGTTTTTTGGCATCGACACCAATAACGGTGGTATGTATCTGGAAGGCAACCCGGCACAAAGTGGCAATCAGGCCAGGTTTATTGCTTATGAAGCCGAATGGCTGCGGCCAGAATTCCACGTCTGGAACCTGACCCACGAAATGGTGCATTACCTGGATGGCCGTTTTAACCTCAAAGGTGATTTTGGCGCGGCCAGGGTCGACAGCCATAAAACCGTGTGGTGGATTGAAGGTTTAGCCGAATATGTATCAAAGAAAAACCGCAATGACGCCGCCATCAATCTGGCACGCAGCCGCCAGTTTGCACTGAGTGAAATTCTGGCCAACACCTACAGCAGCGGTCAGGACAGAGTGTATCGCTGGGGTTATCTGGCCGTGCGTTTTATGTTTGAAACCCAGGGCGCCACAGTGACAAACTTGCTCAGGCATTTCCGTGCCGGTGACTATGACGCTTATTTAGCAGCAGTGAATGCCATTGGCACCAGCCTGGATACTCAGTGGTACAACTGGCTGAACACAGTGCAAAGTAACGACACCACGCCTCAGGTGACCATAGGCCAGACCGGTGGCGACAATGCCGCTTTACAAAGTGGCGTGGCCAAAACCGGTTTGTCCGGCGCCAAAGACAGCTGGTTGCATCATTATATTGAGGTACCAGCCAATCAGGCCAAACTGGAAGTGGTGCAAGGTGGCGGCAGCGGTGATGCCGATTTATATCTGCAACACGCAGCACAACCTACCTTACAAAGTTATCAGTGCCGGCCTTATGTGGGTGGCAACGCTGAAAGCTGTACCATCAACAATCCGGCCGCCGGACGCTGGTATGTGTCGAGTTTTGGTTACACAAGCTTTAACAATGTCAGTGTAACAGCCACCCTGACCGCAAGACCACCACAACCCGATGCTTGTGCCACACAAGCGCCAGTTGATTACATCGCCGTTCAGGCCGGCCAGATGTATTGTGTTGTGGCTGGCAGCAGCAACTACACCTACTTCTATTATTACAACGCCACCGCCAATGCCCGATTAAAGCTCAACCTGTACGGCGGCGTTGAAGGCAATGCTGATTTATATTTCAGCAATGCCAACTGGCCAACCAGCGACAGTTATCAGCAACGTTCAGTCAATAACGACAGCACAGAGCAGATCATCACCAACCCGCTGCCGGTTGGCTGGAGTTATATTGCGGTCCAGGGCAACCCAAGCCGCGGCCAGACCACGCTGGTGGTGACAGCACAATAACAATGACGATCAATTCACAACAAAGTGAATAAACACAAAGGCCGGTGTAAGACCGGCCTTTATTTTTTGTCAGCAAAAACAGCAAGCTTCAGTTAAACAGAGGGCGTATCCCCAGGCGTTTTCACCCGGGTCACCAACAGCTGGTCAATTTTATAACTGTCGATATCCACCACTTCAAATTTGTAACCCTGATGCAGCACAAAGTCAGTGCGTTTTGGAATTTTACGCAGCATATACATCATAAAACCGGCGATGGTTTCGTAATTTTCCTGATCCGGGAAATGGTCAATGGCCAGCACCCGCATCACATCATCCAGTGGGGTTAAACCTTCCACCAGCCAGGACTCGTCGTCACGTTTAACTATTTGATCTTCTTCAGAATTCACCAGCTCGCCCATCACAATGCTCATCACATCGTTCAGCGTGATCATGCCTACCACCAGCGCGTATTCATTTAAGATCACCGCAAAGTCCACGCCGCTCGATTTAAAATGCGCCAGCACTTCATACAAAGACAAAGTATCGGGAATGATCAGCGGGGTTCGCAGCACGCCTTCGCGGGTTAACGAAATCGATTGTTCATGCAGCACCTGCATCAGAATGTCGCGGGTGTCGACATAACCCACTACTCTGTCGAGCGCCTCATCACAAACAATAAACTTGGCATGCGGATGTTCAGCAATTTTGGCTTTGATGCTGTCGGTGGATTCTTTTAATAAAAAATAAATCAGACTTTCGCGTGGTGTCATCGCCGAGGTGACAGTGCGCTGGTCCATATCAAAGACGTTTTCCAGCAAGGTATGCTCCTGCTGGCGTAGCACGCCGGCCTCTGCCCCTTCGTCCATCATTGAAATAATATCTTCAGGGGTAATTTGATCTTTGCGCGCTATTGGCACATTAAAGAGTTTAAACACACCATTGGCCACACCGTTAAACAGCAGCACCAGCGGTTTGAGAATCACCAACAGCCATAAAATCGGCCGCACCACTGTAACAGCCACCTGCTCAGGCGCTAACATCGCCAGCCGTTTGGGCATTAAATCCGCAAACAAAATAAAGAGTGCAGTGACAAAAAACACCGACAAACCAAAACCTAAAGACTGCAGTGCCGGCCCCTGATACACCAGCTGCAACAACTCAACAAAAGTAGGAGTAAAAGCGGCTTCACCTAAAATACCACCCAGAATGGCCACGGCATTGAGGCCAATCTGAATAATGGTAAAAAAGTTGCCCGGATGTTCCTGCAAATCCAGCACCAGCTTGGCGCGGGGTTCACCTTCAGACAGTAGCTGGCGCAACCGTAATTTTCGCGCCGCCGCCAGCGCTATTTCCGACATCGAAAAAAACGCACTGACACTAATCAACAATAAAATGATAAACAAATGTTCAAACAAAGACATGGATCTACTCACCAGGCTGGAGCCAGCTTGCCTTGTTGCATTCTGCGCCCATTAGTTGAAATAAATATGACAACGCTGAACAGTATAGGCGGTTAGCTGTTTTATTTCAGCTGCTTAGCAAAAGATGGCACGGCGCCCGCTTGCCAGAGCAAAACGGGCGCTGCTGTTAGTTTTAGCTTTTTAAGTGCTCAGCAAGAAATTTTTGTACAGCGCGAAAATAAATCTCCTGGTTTTGCGGTGCATAAAAACCATGAGCTTCATCGTTAAACTCAAGCCACTGGTAACTTTTACCCGCTTTATCCAGCGCATTTTTCAACCGCTCTGCATGTTCCACCGGGGCTCTTTTGTCTTTTTTGCCATGCGCAATCAACAAACTGGCTTTGAGTTTATTCACCTGATGCACAGGTGAAAAAGCCTTCAACTGTGCTTCGTCTTTGCCAATCACATCCTGTAAATAAGCAGCTCCAAAACTTAGATCCGGTAAATCACCCGTTTTGGCTAGCAGGCTCAAATCGTAAACGCCGGCAACAGCAACACCACACCGATATAAATCCGGTGCCAAAGTAGCAGCCTGCACCGTGGAATAACCGCCAAAAGAGGTACCCATAATACAAACATTACCAGCTTTGGCATGACCTTGTGCTATGGCCCATTCAGTACCGGCAATAATGTCCCGCTGAATAGCATCTCCCCACTGCCGGTAACCTTTTTGCTGAAAGGCCGCGCCATATCCACCGGAGCCACGGAAATTAACCTGCAATACGTTATAACCGGACATGGCCAGCAACTGCACCTCAGGGTCAAACCCCCAATAGTCCCGCACATTATGAGGCCCACCATGTACCAGCACTACTGTTGGTTTTTCGGCAGATGCCACCGGGCTTTTTGTCAGATAACCATGCACTTCCAGACCATCAAAAGAAGAGAACTTCACGGGTTCGGTACTGGCCAGTTTCAGTTGATTTAACTCGGGTTTTGTATCGGCCAGTTTAGCAACAGTGCCCTTCTCATGATCGTATAAATAAAATCTGGGGGCTGTCACATCAGAACTTGCCACCAACACCCATTTTTTGTCGTCGTCGGTTTTACTGGTGATTTTCAGGTTTTCACCGGGGAAACTCTGCAATAAATCTTTAAATACCCGTGCTTCCTGATGATCTTCGGTTAAAAGTGCATAAGATGGACGACCATCATCCAGTTGCATCCCATATACAGCATGGCCATCCGTGGTGGTGGTTACACCTGATACATCAACCTTTTTGTCGGTAAATACTTCGGTATAACTGCCGTCGGCAAAGCGGTATTCAAAAATACCAATCAAATCCTGCTGATAATTGTCAGCAACATACAACCCCTGATTGTCGGCCGTTACCGCTATCGGATAAAAATGCGAACCAAAGGCCCTTTGCGGCAACTGATGCCAGTCACTGTTTTCTTCATCCTTAATATAAACTTCACGTTGATTTTGCGCGTTGGTGCCCACTGCAACTCTGGGACGCCCGGATGGATCTGCCACTATCCTGGCATAAGACACAGGCGCTTTGCCCACCCCTTTGGTTTTGCCGTTATACACATCCAGCTGCATAATGCTGGCAAGCCTGTCGCCACCGCTACTCATAGGTGTAGCGCTGATCACAATACGGTTTTTGTCATTGGCCCTTGTGTTAACAAACTCAGCCCAGGCCTGCATGCTTTGTTTCTTTTTGATATTGGAGCCTAAACTCTGCTCACCGGCACGGTAACCAAACAACAACATCGCTTTTGAACCGTCATAATTTACCGCAAGCAACTCACCAAAATATTGTGGTTTTTTTAACCAGGGCGAAGATTCCACCAACTTAATCACCACGCGTTCATCCGACACCCAGCGGTAATCACCCACTTCCTGCATATTGCCGGCTTTGGCACTGCCGACGGCTTTCATCGTTTTGGCATCAAAAAATATCAGCGACCTTTTACCCTCACTGTAAACAACTGCCGCCAGATGTTGACCATCAGGTGATATTTTAAAATCATCAAAAGTAGCTTGTTTGGCAAATAAAGCCGGCAGATCGGTTTGGGCTTTTAATTGCGCCGCAGGCAATAACAGGCAACATAAAACAAAACGCAGGGTATATTTCATTCGCTTTCCTTGTCTCTGAGTCCATAGTGGAAGACATCAAAGTAACAAAAAAAGCATAAAAAACAACAGCATTTATGCTAATACTGCTAAAAAGCAGCATTTGTTTGCATTATTGCCGTAAAAACAAGTCCCTGGCTTGCTGATACACCCAAAGCGCCAGTGCCGGGTCGTATCTTTCGCCTTCATCGCGCATAAAGGCGTGCTCCGCATTCACCTCAAACCAGCTGAAATTCAGTTGTTTGGCACTAAGCTCCCGATAAATTTTTGCCCGGCCTTCGGCGGGAATATGTGGGTCTTGTTTGCCCCAAATCAGCATCAGCTCGCCTTTAATTTCGCCGGCGCGCTCCAGGGTCTGGTCGCCAACCAAAGCGGGTAAAGTGTCGGAATGTAAGTCGGTGGCGTATAAACAACAGGCCGCACTGATGGCCGGATTGAGCGCAGCGCGAAACGCCAGATGGCCGCCAATACAAACACCATAACTCATCACTTTGCCGTTAAAAGTACGCAGGCTACGCAAATAATCCAGCATGGCCACCAGGTCGCTGTCATGCGCCGGCAAAGGTTTTTGCCATTTATCCTGATTGCCTTTGTTTTTACTCGCCTCGTCATAAGGCAGCACTGTGCCCTGAGGATTGAGCTCATGGAAAATTTCCGGCACCAGCACCAGAAACCCAAGGCCAGCCAGCAGAGTAGCAGCGCGGGCGATAGGGCCTGTGATCTGAAAAATTTCTGAATAAAACAAAATCGCCGGATAGGTTTGAACACTGCCAGCCTCGTCATCCTGTATCTTTTGCGGTGGTAACAAGGGCTGTGCGGGTTGGAACAACCGGCACAACATTGGCCCTGTGGCTGTAGGTAAAATCAGTTGCTGTTGCTGAACTTGCATAAATACACCGGATGGCTATATGGCTGAAGTTTTGTATCTTAACAAAAGCCGCTGTGATGCGGCCAGTCGGATCAGTAAGAGCCGGTAAAGCCAGAAGCAAAGTCTGGCAGCTACAGCGGTTTTGCCCTTTGACAACAGGCTAAAATGCCTGGGTTTCTGCAGCTGGCGCAACCTTGTGCCGCGGCAGCTGAATTTGCACCAATAAACCTGCATCCATATTTTTCAGCAGCAGCTGGCCGCCATGGGCTTCAACTATGTCGCGGCATAAGGTCAGGCCAATACCAGAGCCCTGCTGCTTGGTGGTAAAAAACGGCAATAACGCATGCTCCAGCAGCGCCGGGCTGATGCCACCGCCGTTATCCTTAAGCGATATCTGCAGAAATTGGGGCTGCTCACTGAATTCCAGTTCAATCTTTGTTGCATCGGCGCCTGCTTCGTGAGCATTTTTCAGCAGATTTAACAGAAGCTGCATCAGCTGGGATTGATCCAGCCACCAGCGGCCGGCGGGCAGCTCCCCCACCAGCTCAAACTCATAATGATCATGTAACTGATTAATGAGTCTCGGCCAGTTCACTTCCGCCAGACTTGGCGGCGGCAATTTGGCAAACTGAATATAAGCCTGTAAAAACTGGTTCAGGTGATGGCAACGTTCACTGATGGTTTGCAAAATTTGTACGAGCTCAGGCTGCGGGGCCAGTTGCTGCGCCGAATAAGCCAGCGATGACAATGGCGCCAGGCTGTTATTGAGCTCATGGCCGATGACTCTTAACAATTTTTTCCAGGCGCTGAGCTCTTCACGCTGAATCTCCTGGGTCATCGGCTTAAAAATATACAGCTGATGGCGGCGCTGATTCAGCAAAAACTGACTGGCCGACAAGTGCCAGATGGCTGCAGGTTCGCCCAGATGGATTAATCCCGGTTGCTGGCTGGCCAGAAAAGCCGGCAAAGCACTGGCCAGTTGCGGCAAATGTTGCAGCACTTCGTTTAATAACAAACCTTCAAAACGCCGGCCCTGGCTGAGCAACTGCCGCGCTGCCGGGTTACTCAAGAGCACTCTGCCCTGCTCGTCGGTTAATAAAATGGCGCTTGGACTACTTTGTAATACGGTATCGAGCAACAGCTCACGCTGATATAAACCGGCGCGTTGGCGGCGAAGCTCAGCGGCCATGGTATCTAAAGTGACGGCCAGCGGCATCAGCTCAGACAATACCGCTTTATTGGCGCTGCACTGATAAGCCTGATCCTGCAAATTAGCGGCATACAGATTGAGCGCCGACAGCTCCAGAGCCAGGCTTTTCAGGCTGCGTAGCAGCAACAGTGCAAACAGCAGCAATAACACTGCCGTTGTGGCCAATAACAACGGCTCTGGCGCCAGCCAACTGATCAGCGCCAATAAAGCAGCGGCAACAAGCGCAAAACTGCCGCCGATTTTTTGCGACAAACTAAGGCGTGGCAATACCATAAAACTCCATGCGCCGGTACAAGGCCTGACGGCTGATGCCAAGCTGTTTGGCGGCTCTGGCAATCACACCACCGGCATCTTTGAGTGCCTGCTCTATTTGCTGCTGCTCAAAATCATCCAGTGCCCTTTTGCCGGGCGTCTCGTCCTGCGGCAAGGCTAAGTCTGCTGGCTGAATCTGTGCCCCGGGCGCTAACAATAATGCCCGCTGACAGATATTTTGCAGCTCACGCACATTACCAGGCCAACTGTACCCCAGTAGCGCCTGCTCAGCCTCTTTACTTAATGTTTTTTCACCCCGTAAAAACAGCCGCGCCAATGGCAGAATATCATCACGCCGGTTTTTCAGTTCCTGCAGATGCAGCTCTACCACATTCAGCCGGTAATACAAATCCTGCCGAAAGGCACCGCTGCTAATCGCTTTGGTTAAATCCGCATTAGTGGCACTGAGCACCCGCACATCCACTTTGCGTGTCTGGCTTGAGCCTAAACGTTCAAACTCGCCGGTTTGTAACACCCGCAGCAGTTTCATCTGACCTGATAACGACAGATTGCCAATTTCATCAAGGAAAATAGTCCCGCCGTCGGCCGCTTCAAACCGGCCAATGCGGGTTTTGCCAAGGCCGCTGTAAGCACCGGCTTCGGCACCAAATAGCTCAGCTTCCATTAAGTCGCTTGGTAAAGCGCCCATATTCACTTTCACCAGCGCTTTGTGTTTACGTGGTGAATTGGCATGCAGCACCTGGGCTATGCCCTCTTTGCCGGTGCCGTTTTCGCCGGTGATAAGCACTGCCGCATTGGACGGCGCCAACTGCAGCGCCATCTGCAGCAACTGCTCCATGGCGCTGCTGGCAAACACCAAACCACAGAGATCCTTGCCGGCAAAAGCACTTAAGCGAGCCTGTTGTTTTTGCGCCAGTCGCTGCTGAGACTGCTGCAACTGACTCAGCTGCAGCGCTTTGGCAACAGTGGTGAGTAACCGCTCGTCATCCCAGGGTTTGGCGATATAGTCACAGGCACCAGCTTTGACCAGCTCCACCACCATATCAATCGAAGTCCAGGCCGTCATCAGAATAATGGCGGTGTCAGGCAGCAGCGCACGCAGCTGATAAAACAGCGCCTTGCCCTGGCTGCCTGTCATTTCGCCTTTGGCAAAATTCATATCCTGCAAAATTAAATCCACCTGCGCAGTGGCCAGATAAGCCAGCGCCTGCTGCTCAGAAGCCACACTGTGCGCCTGATAACCCTGCAACATAAACAGGGTTTTTAAGGCGGTACAGACAGCGTCGTTGTCATCAATAATCAGAATATTTGCCATATTTTATAAAGTCTTAGTGGCTGTAGCCGGCGATACTGAAGTCGCAATACGGGCAGGATACCATGTTGCAACTGTGACACAAACCAGCAACACCAGACTCACCAGCAGCGGTAACCACCAGCTGAGCGCGTTAAGGCTAATCACGCTCGCCAGCATTTTATTTAATGCCAGAGCAGCCGCAACACCCAACAAAGCACCCAGGGCCGTTGTTAACCAGTTTTCACTTAAAAGTTCAAGAAATATCAGCTGCTTACTGGCACCCAACGCCCTTTTTATGCCAATTTCCTGCTGCTGTTTTAACGCATGAAAATGCGCATTGCTATAACTCGACACCATAGCCACTAATAACATCAGACCGCTTAAGATGCCCAGCAAAGTGGCAAGGCCAAACTCATTGCTATAAAGCCGCTGATGTTGCTCTTTGAGGGTTCGTATATAAAAAATTTCGATATTTGGGTCTATTTGGCGTAATAAATCCGGCAGCTGTTGCCTGATGTTTTCAGTGGCTGAGGGCTCTGTATTGATCAATAAGGCATAACCCCAGTCGACCCCCAGCAAAGGCGCCACCTGAATGCGGTTATACATAATTTCTGTGGCCATCAGATGGCCAAAAAAATCTTCCACCACAGCGGCAACAGGTGCGTAGCTAGTGTCTAAACCCACAGCTGAACGATTTGGAAATATTTTTTCAGCCAGACTGCGGGTTAACACCATAGGCGATCTGACCTCACCATCCAGTGGCACTGCCGTTTGTGGCAACTGCCCTTCCAGCAGTTTTAAACCAAGGGCGGCAAAAAAGTCCGGTGACACTATATAAGCCGGAATAGAAGGCACATTGGTTCTGGCTTCATCATTGGGATCATACAAATTACCCTGATTTCCGCCCTGACGCACCGGCCCCTGATTGGCGTAAGCCACTGCTTTTACCCCCGGCAAAGTGCGCACTGCCGCCAGTTGCCGCTCCAGCAAGTCACCCAACAACGGCTGCGCCCGTAAATCCGTTGTGGTTGGTTTTAACTGCACCTGCAAAATATGAGGTAAATCAAGGCCGGTCGGCTCATTTAACTTGTCCCGGGTCTGGCCTGCCAACAACAAGCTATTCACCAGCAAGGCCAGTGTTAACGCCAGTTGCACCAGCAACAATAAAGTCACCACTTTGCGACGCAACAAAGATTTCAGTGATAAATGCAATGACATAAAGTTATTCCTTGAGTTGCTGATTTAAGCCGCCAAATGAGGCACGCAAAGACGGATATAAAGTCACCAAATAACTGGAGCTCAGTGTCAGGCCAAGCAGCAACAATAAAAGTGTTGGATCCCAACGGCCAAACAAGCGGTTGGCAGGCCATAAATAATTTAATAATTCAACGCCGCCCCAGGCGATCAACAATCCGCACAGCGTACAAAACAACGTCATCAGCAGCACATCAGCCAACATCTGTTGTTGTAGCTGTAACCTGCTGGCACCCAAAGCACGGCGCAAACTAAATTCATATTGATTGCTTAAATAACGGTTGAGCGACAAATGGCTGGCATTAAATAAACAAACGCCTAAAAACAACAAAGTCACTAAAGCAAAAGCTTTGATATCCGCCGATTCGCCGCCGAAAAAGCGCACTATGTCGCGCATAGCAACCAGCTGGTTATTGGGGGTACTTTGATGGCGGCCAGCTTTCTTTTCATCGGCCACCAGATTATCCATAAACTGCCGGTAGGCCTGCTGCTGCGCTTGCGTATCCAGCTGCACCCAAAACTGCAACTGATGCAAAGCTCCGGTACGGCCTTGGGTGCCCAGCTGGCGAAAATCGGTATCGTCAAAGGTATGGGACTGGCTGTTCGACATGTAGTTATAGTCGTAACCGGTTTCCAGTGGCATATACACCTGATCGGCATCATTCACATGATTGCGGTTATTGGCATCATAAAGCCGTGGCAACATCTGCCAGTTATCCAGCACGCCAATCACCGTGTAGTGGCGGTCATCCAGCAGGACTTTTTCGCCCACCACATTGCTGCGGCCAAAGATTTTTTCCGCCGTTTGTTTGCTTAAAATAAGCTCCTGCCGCGCTTTATCGTCGCTCCAGACACTGCCATGTAACAAAGGTACTTCAAACATGCTGAAAAACGCCGGCTGAGTAATACGGATGCTGACTGGTGTTGGCGCTTGACTGCTGCTTAACCGTAAATAGCCGTCGCTGCTATACATAGCCACTTTGGCGGTTGGAATATCGCTGGCGCTCAGTTTTTGCACATTGCTATAACTATGAATGCGCGGTGGCAAACAGTCATTGCACTCATAAGGCACCATTAACGTCATGGGATAAAACAATTTGTCGCTTTTATGCGGCAAAGGATCCGAGTTCATCTGGTAATAAAAAGTGGCATTGGCAAAAAACACACCAAGCCCCAGGCTTAAAATAAACACTGTCAGGGCAT
>FWPV01005377.1_pt1 | contig 21967 bp, 21 predicted proteins | sample 2228371 | NCBI WGS metagenome assembly FWPV01 (sample SAMEA103939776, study PRJEB20133) | metagenome | reverse complement strand
ACCTTTTAAGCCCTTGCTCGCTTGAAACATTTGATGAACAGAACCAGTGTTAAAATTTCCCTTATGAAGTACTTGCAAAATCTTCATAAATAAAATTTTTAAAATTATTTATGAAATTTTCTGGGCTTGTTATTTCTTTTGCCTTTAAATACCCATAATTTCTTAAATTTTCCATCTTTTCCTTATCTTTATAAATTTCTATTATTTTTAATGCTCCTTCTTTGTAATCATCCCCTAATATAAAACCACTTTTCCCTTCTTCTATCCAAATTTCAACTCCTTCCATTTGAAAAGAAAGGGGAATAACACCACAAAGTTGTGCCTCTCCCAAAGCCCTATGTACTCCTTGAGAACCCTCTGAACACCATATAAGCATATCCAATTCCCTTAACTTTTCAGCTAATTCTTTGTCTTCATAATATCCAATAAATTTTACATTTTCTTGAATTTTTAAATACTCCGATAATTTTTTTAATTCTTCCAAATAACTACCTCTTCCAATGACTATAGCACTAAAGGGAAAATTTTGTTTTTTAATTTCTGAACATAAATATAAAAATTTATGGTGTTTTCTTTCCTTTTCAAGTTTGCCTATGGTTCCAATCTTTAGTATTTCATAATTTTTTTTGTTTGGGTAAAAAACCTTTAAATCATATGTAGGTGGAAAAAATTTATATTTCTTAAAGTTATAATTTTCCCTTGAGGGAAATGCAAATATACTTTTATTTACCTTTTTATAAATAATTTTATGAAAAAAGTCCTCTTTTATTTTGTTTTTATTGTGAAATACAAGGTAAGTATTTTTTGGAGAAAGTAAAAAGGTAAGCCAATGGTCTTCTGAAAGATGAGCTAAAAAAATAGAATTTTTCCTATTTTTTTTTATAATTTTTATTTTTTCTATTAAATTTCCATAGGAAATTGTATTTTTTTCACCCTTAATCTTTTCTTCTAATTTATATCCTCCCTTATATACAAAGAAACTTTCAAAACCATATTCTAAAAGGGTCTTATGCCAAAGATAAGCCACCTGTGCCCCACCTGTATATCTGTTAGCTGATACAAGATGAAAGATTTTTTTACTCAAGGTTTTGAACTTGCTCCTTTATTTGCTCATTTAAAATTTTGCACTTTAAAACTTCCTTTTTTATTTTTATATCTTTTACTTTTTGAGAAAGGGTTTGAAGCTCCCTTAAAATTTCTTGAGTTATGAAGTCCAATTCCTTCCCTAAGTTTTCTTGGGGTTCCTTTAATTTTTCAATTATCCTTTCTACAAACTGCTTTGCCCTACAAATTTCTTCCTTTGCATCTGCTTTTATGGCTAAGGAAACTGCTTCTTCAATTATCCTTTCTTTACTAATATTTAAATCATCAAAAAGTTTTTCAATTTGTTTTTTATAATCTTCATAAATTTTTTTTGGATTTTTTTGGAACATATTATCAATTATTATTAATTTTTTTTCTAAGGTCTTTGATATTTTTAAAAGGGATCTTTGAATTTTTTTGCCCTCTTCATTTTTACTTTTTAAAAAATTTTTTAAGGAGTTATTTAAACACTTTTTCAACTCTTCAATTTTCTTTTTTGGGATTTCAATTTCCCAAATTAAAAAACTATCTTTTGGAATTAAATTAAAGGGAATTTCCTTGATTTCTGGAAAATAATTTTCAAAAATTTTTATGTATTTTTTTAAAAATTCCTTATTTAATTTAAACTTTACAGGAAATAAAAATTGATTTGTCTCAATTTTTACAAAAATCTTTCCCCTCTTTGTCTTCTTTTGAACTAAATCTTTAATTTGCTGTTCATACTCATTTAAAAATTCTGGCATTTGTATTACAATTTCTTGAAAACGGTGGTTATAACTCTTTATGGTAATTTTGAAATTCTTTGTTTGAAATCTTCCAAAACCCGTTAAAGAATAAATCTTTTTCATTCCTGCCCCATTTGAAGTTTAAATAATTGCCAATATTTACCCTTTTTTTCCATTAGTTCTTCATGGGTTCCCTTTTCCACAATTTTTCCCTCTTCTAAGACAATTATTTGATGACTATTTACAACCGTTGATAATCTATGAGCAATCACTAAGGATGTTCTATTTTCAAGAAGGGTTTCAATTGCCTTTTGGACTATCCTTTCAGCATTTGCATCTAAATTGGAAGTTGCTTCATCTAAAATTAAGATTGGAGGATCTTTATAAAGGGCTCTTGCTATTGCTATCCTTTGCCTTTCTCCACCTGATATTAAAGATCCAAGTTCACCTAAAACAGTTTCATATTTTAAAGGAAAATTTTCAATGAATTCACTGGAATAACTTAAAGCAGCTACTTTTTTTATCTTTTCTAAGGAAGGATTTTTATCTCCAAAAGCAATATTTCTTGCAATTGTATCATTGAAAAGAATTGGATCTTGAGAGACAAAACCAATGGAATTCCTTAATCCCCTTAGGGAATAGTTTCTTATATCTACTCCATCTATTTTAATTGATCCCTTTTCAAGGGGATAAAAACCCAATAAAAGAGAAGCAATTGTAGATTTTCCAGAACCTGAAGGGCCTACAATTGCTACCATTTTCCCTTTAGGTATTTCAAAGGTTATATCTTCTAAAACCCTTTTATCTTCATAAGAAAAATAGACACCTTCAAAGGAAATTTTATCTTTTATTTCTGGCACCTTATTTATCTTTTCATTTTCATCTTTTTCATTTTCAAGTTCTGCTAATTTAAAAATCCTTTCCCCAGCTGTAACTGCTTGTTGAATTGCAAGGTTTGCTTTATTAATCTTTTTAATGGGTGTGTATAACATAAAAAGAGCTCCAATGAAAGACATAAAACTACCGGGTGTCATTTCTCCTGAAGAAATTAAAGAACCAGCATAAAGAAACATCCCTAAGGCAAAAGAAACTCCAAGAATTTCCATAAGGGGTCCATTTAAGTCATGGATTCTTCTAGCTTTTAAATTATTTTTTAGTTGTCTTAGGGAAATTTTTTTAAAGGTTTCTTTAACAAATTCCTCTGAAACAAATGCCTTTACAACTTTTATACCAATTAAGGTTTGAGATAAAAGAGAAGTCATCTCTCCCATCTTTTCCATACTTTTATGAGAAACTTTTCTTAAAGTTCTTGTAAACTTTATTATGGGAATGAGTAAAATTGGAGCAATTAATAGAGAAATTAGGGCTAATTTGTAATTAATAGAAAAGATAAAAATTAACAACCCCAAAACAGTAAAGGTCTCTTGAAATATATCCCCAAATCTTTCACCAAAGGCAGTAAGAATATAGTTAACATCAGAGACAATCCTTGAAATTAAATTCCCAACGGGCTCTTTGCTATAAAATTTAAGGGGTTGATAAATTAATCTTTCATAAAGGTAAATCCTTAAGTCATTTACCATAGACATTCCAATTACACCAAAGGAATAAGTGGAAAAAAAAACAGATATACTTTTTATTATTATTACAATAATTATTGATAGGGCAACTGCTACTCTTTTTGAAAAAAAATTGGTTGCAAAATTTAAATATGATTCATAAAAATAATTTAATTTTTCAATTATGAAAGAACCCTTTTCCCCTGCAACTTTTTCTCCTATTAAAACCTTATCAAAGAGGGGCTTGAAAAGATATGCTTGGGAAACAGAAGTTAAGGAGACAAGTACCATAGAAATCAAAGCAATTATAAGCCATCCAATATAGGGTTTTATAAACTTTAAAAGCTTAAAAAAAATTTTCATAAATTTAAATTAACTTTAAAACTTCTTCCTTTGCTCTTTTTACAGCACCATGCCCTAAGATTTCCCATAACCTTTTTAGTTTTTCCTTCACTTCCACAATTTTTTCTTCTTTCATAATAAAATTGTAAACCATTTCTTTAACTTTTTCACTAAGAACTTCTCTTTGAATAAATTCTGGATAAACCATTCCATTTAACAAGATATTTGCAATTGAAATGAACTTCGTATTAACTTTATTTTTCATAAAATAATAAGTCAAAGGATTTAATTTATAAAAGACAAAGCCAGGGATTCCTAATAAACCATTTTCTAAGGTTACAGTACCTGAAGCCATTAAGGAAAAACCAAGATCCTTTGGAGTTTCTTCTATTTCCATTATTTTAAGATTCGTCTTTTTAATTTTTTCTTTTATATAATTTTTAAAAGAGGGATAGTGCTTTATATAAAATTGTAAATTTTCAATTTTACCATTTAAATATTTAGAAATTTCTAAAAAGGCAGGCAATAAGTACTTAATTTCCCTCTTCCTTGAACCAGGAAAAATCCCAATCTTATTTCTTTGAAAATTTACTTCCTCCCTTTCAATTATATCTAAGAGGGGATTGCCCACATAAATTGCCTCTAAGTTATTTTTTTTATAAAATTCTTCTTCAAAGGGGAAAATTACTAAACATTTAACTGTATATTTTTTTAATGCCATAATCCTTTCTGGTTTCCATGCCCAAATTTGAGGACAAATATAATAAACAACAGGTATTTTCCTCTGCCATAACTTTTTCATTAGGACAAAATTAAAACCAGGATAATCCATCAAAATTGCCAATGTGGGTTTTTCTTCTTCCACCTTTTTTAAAATTTTATTTAAAATTAAATAAAAATATGGTAGTTTAAAAAATACCTCGAAAATACCTACAACAGAAATTTTTTCTATATCAACTAAGGTTTTAAACCCCTCTTTTTTTAAATTTTCTCCACCAATCCCAAAAAAACTTAAATTTTTTTCTTCCCTCAATGCCTTAACAAGTTTAGAACCATGTAAATCAGCTGAGGGTTCTGCTGCAATAATTAAGACCTTTTTTTCTTCCAAAAATAAACCCCTAATAACCCAAAGTTTAAACCTATAAAGTCAAATACCCAATCCCAAAAGGAGGGGTCTCTAAGGGGAACAAAACTTTGATGAAACTCATCTAAGGCACCATAAAAAATCCCCAAAAAAATTAAAAAAATTAAAGGCAGATCCACAAAATAAAGAAGTATTCCCAAAACCATATATTCTATGAAATGATAAAATTTATCTATGAAAGGCAAACCAATAGGGGAAGGCAGAGAGGACTGGGAAGATAAATAATTTATAAAAAGCATATAAAAAATTAAGGGAATTACTTTTATTAATTTTATTATTTTGGAGGGAAAAAATAAAGAATCCAAGCTGTAGCTAATCCTCCTAAGATCATATAAGCCATTATCTTTAAAAACATTTTTATAACATCTTTCTTGCCCTTTGCCCAATAATGGGAAAAAAATAAAGCACATAAAAGGGAATAAAAAAACATTAAAAATATGTGGTTTTTCATTTCATTTCCCCTTTTATTATTTTTTCCACTTCTAAGATTAAAAGATAATTCATAAGCCCAGAAGATAAAATAAAGACAGTTCCATATTCATTTAAAGGATTTGCAGGATTTCCTGAATAACCTAAGATTTTAAATATAAAATAAAAAATCCCCATTCCCAAGTTAGCAATAGTTGCAAGGATTGAAACCAAATCATTTTTTTGAGGGGAGTATAATTTCCCTTCCATTAAAACTCCAGAAAAAAAGCAAACTAAAATTACAAGAGAATAAAGGACTGCTCTCTTTCTGGATTTTAAAAACCAATGCCCTAAACCAGGGAAAATCCAAGTAAAAAAGAAATATTTTACTTTAATCATTTTTTTCTCCAAAAGCTTTTTTTAAGATTTCAAAGGTCTCTTCAAGGGATTGGGGCACCATTCTTGTATTAGAAATTGTAGTCATAAAATTTGTATCCCCTTCCCACCTTGGAACTATGTGAAAATGGATATGATCCTTTAAACCTGCTCCAGCACAACTTCCTATGTTTAACCCTATATTATAACCATGGGGTTTAAAAACATCTCCTAAAACCCTTTTGGAAAAAATTATTAAATCCATAATTTCTTTTAAATTTTCAGAACTTAATTTTTCAATGTCATCCCTATGTTCAGAAGGCACCACCATTAAATGGCCATTTGTATAAGGAAATCTGTTAAGCATAACTAAGGTCTTTTCTCCTTTATAAAAACAAAGGGTTTTTTTACTAATTTTTTCTTTCCAAGCCACGCAAAAAATACAACCCTTTGGTGGTTTGCTTTTCAAATATGCCATCCTCCAAGGATTAAAAAGGTTATCCATACTATTATTTAATTTTATCCTTAATTTCCTTATAGGGTCTAAACAATATTATTTTTCTTTCAGGAACCCTCATTAGCTTTTTTGTCTTAGGGTTATAAATTTCCCTTTCTTTTCTTAATATTACTCTAAAGGCTCCAAAACCCCTTAAAGATATTATTTTTTCTTCCTTCAAAATGTTTACTATATTTGAAAAAAAACTATCTAAGAATAACTTTGCTTGTCTTTTACTTAATCCCATCTCCTTTGAAATACTTGCAATCAACTGGCTTTTATTCATAAATTAATAATCTAAGTCCTTCATAGAAAGCCCAAGTTTTTTTGTATCTTTATCTATTCTTATGATTTTAACTTTTACATCATCTCCTACTTTAAACATCCTTTCAATTCTTTGATCTGGTGCCCTTGGAATTTCAGAAATATGAACCAAACCTTCTACTCCATCAGCAACCATTACAAAGACACCAAAATCAGCTATTCGCTTTACTTTTCCTTCAATTATATCAGAAACCTCATGTTTTGCTACAAAATTATCCCATTCATCGGGCTCAAGGTCTTTCATACTTAAAGAAAGTTTTTGTCTTTGAACATCCATAGCAATTATAACTGCTTCTACTTCTTCTCCCGATTTTAGCACTTCTGAAGGATGTTTTAATGGTTTTTTTGTGATATCTGACAAATGAACAAGCCCTTCTACCCCTTCCTCTATTTCAACAAAGGCACCAAAATCCGTAATATTTCTTACAATTCCCCTTACTTTTTCACCTGGTTTATATTTGGAAGCAATAATTGTCCAAGGATTTTCCCCTGCCTGTTTTAATGAAAGGGAAATTCTCCTTTGATCTGGCTCCACTTCCAATACTACGACTTCAACAATATCATTTATATTTAGGACCTCCTTAGGATTTTTAATTTTTTTCCAAGACATTTCAGTTATATGCAAAAGACCTTCTACCCCTTCTTCCAATTCTACAAAAGCACCAAAACCAACCAAACTTACAACTTTTCCCTTTACCTTTTTCCCAGGAGGATATTTTTCATAAACAAAATTCCAGGGATCTTCCTTTAGTTGTTTTATTCCAAGGGCAATTTTTTCCTTATCCTTTTCAAATTTTATAACCTTTGCCTTAATTTTTTGCCCAACCCTTAACAATTCCTTTGGATGATTAATTTTACCCCAACTCATATCTTGAAGATGTAAAAGCCCATCAATTCCACCTAAATCAACAAAGGCACCATAATCCATTATGCTTTTTACAACTCCATAGATAATATTTCCTTCTTCTAAGGAATCTAATAATTCCTTCTTCTTCCTCTGTAATTCTTCTTCCAATAGGACTTTCCTTGAAACAATTATATTTTCCTTTTTTTTATTAAACTTTATAATCCTTAATCCCAATTCCCTCCCAATATATTTTTCTAAATTCCTCTTAGCTTTTAATTCCACATGAGAGGAAGGTAAAAAAGCAGGAACCCCCAAGTCCACTTCCAGCCCCCCTTTTACTTTCTTTATAACCTTTCCTCTAATTTCTTCTTTTTCATTGTATGCCTTTTCTAATTTATTCCAGACCAAAGATTCTATAGCTTTTTTTCTCGATAATCTAATTATGCCTGCCTTATAATTGGCTTTTTCAACATAAACATCCACTAAATCTCCTATTTTTACATTAATATTTCCACTACTATCTTTAAATTCTTCCGTTTTACAAGTTCCTTCTATTTTGAAACCCACATTTATATATACCTCTTCTGGTTCTATTCTTTCCACAACTCCTTTAATTATTTGTCCTGAAGAGGGTAATTCTAAGGATTCCTGATAAATCTCAAGCATATCTTGATCAGGAATAGAACTGCGGGTTTCATCTTGAGAAAACATTAAAAAACCTCCTAAATAAATTCAAAACAATGTATTATACCATTTTTTCAAAAAAAGTAAAATTCCCCTTGACAAAGAAATAAATTATGATAAAATAAAGTTTAAATTATAGTAAGGAGGTTGTATGAAATACTTTTCTTTCATTTTTGTTTTGCTTTTTTCAACTGCTTTTTTTGCTCAAGAAATTACTTATGAAGGGACTACAGAAGAGATAGCAAAAGAAGGCATTGTTTTAGGAAAGTTTATTTTTTCTCCAAGTTTAGAATTTATTTATGAAGATAAAGACAATGTCTTTTTAACAGAAACAATGGAAAAAGAGGATCAAGTTTATGTTTTAAGACCTAAACTCCTTTTTGAACTTCCAAAAGAAGACAGTTATTTAAAATTTTCATGGATTCCTCAATACAGGGATTTTCAAGATATAGAATTAAAGGAAAATTGGACACATTTCTTTAACCTTGAAGGAAAAATAAAAACCCCAGGGGGCTTGGAACTTTTGGCAGGAGATAAATATATTATGAAAGGAATCTTAGAGGTCTCCGAAGTTGACTCAGGAAATGAACTTGTCTTTGGACTCCTCCCCTTTGATAAAAACCATTTATATTTTGATATGAAATATTTCTTAGATTCTACAAATGGATTTGGTATAAATGCTGACTATATAGATGTTTCCTTTGATGAGCCAGAATTTGGAGAATACAGAGTATGGTATGATTATAAATCAACAAAATTTGGTGCCACATATCAAAGATATATGAACCCCTTACTTAGGATGGCATTGGGGGTAAATTTCATTACTTATGACCCCGATGAAAATGCTATCTTTAAGGAATACAAAGGAATGGATTATTATGTGCAATTTTATGGTGATTTGACAACTACAGTTAATGCTTCTATAAAACTTGGGTACGAGGACTTGGATTTTGATGGTGCAAAAGATTATAAGGATTGGAATGCAGAAGCAAATATTTTGTGGAATTTTTCTGATTTCAGGAATTTAGCAATAAAGGTCTTGAGGGCTGGTCATCCATCCAATGTGGGTTATGCTGGTTCTTATACACACAATCTAATTAATTTAACTTACAACTTCAAATTAACAGGAAAACTCTTTAGTGCCTTGGGAGCTTCCTTTGGCAAAAATGATTACAATGACATTGGAAGGGTAGATGATTGGTGGGAAGGCAGATTTAATTTTGGTTATCACTTTAGTCCCTTAATGTCTGCCCGTTTAAATTATATATATCAAAATAGAGATTCAAATTTTGACTGTTTTCAAGGATGTGATTACAAGTCAAATACCATACTTTTAAACTTTATAATTGGCTATTAGGAGGTGAAGCCAATAAAGAATGAAGTGGAATATTTTAATAGTAGTTTTTTTAACCAGTTTTGCAATTTTTCCTCAAAATAAATCCTCTTCAGTAAAGGAAGGGGATTTATTTATAAAAGAAGCAAATGTCTATTACTTGGGTCCTAAGGATATTATAAATATAGTTGTATTTGGTGAACCCCAACTTTCAGGTGACTATGAAGTAAACAATGAAGGGAAAATTCGTTTTCCTTTATTAGGAGATGTGGCAGTTTCAAAACTTACTCCCCAAGAAGCAGCAGAAAAGATAGAAAAACTCTTAGAAAAGGACTACTTTGTAGACGCACAGGTATCCTTGACAGTTAAAGAATATAAATCCTTTTGGGTTAATGTAATAGGGGAAGTTAAAAATCCAGGGAAAAAATTTTTAAAATCCCAAGCAACAATCTTGGATGTAATTGCTGACTGTAGTGGGTTTTCTTCAGAGGCAGGAGATAGTATCACATTAAAAAGACCAATTAGTGACAAAGAAAGCAATATTTTACAATTAACCCTAAAGGACTTAACAGAACCAGAAAGTCCCCATTTTAATTATAAAGTTATGCCAGGTGATACAATTATTGTCCATCAAAAACCCTATTTTTATATTCAAGGCGAGGTTCAAAAACCAGGGAAATATGAATTAACAAAGGATCTTACCTTACTCCAAGCAATTGCCTTAGCTGGAGGTCCTGCTAAATTTGCCAATGAAAAGGATGTGGAAATTTATAGAGTTGAAGGAGACCAAACTTTTGTAATTAAAAAGAATTTAAAGGATATAAAGAAAAAGGAAGAAGAAGACATTTCCATAAAACCAATGGATACAATTATTGTAAATAAAAGGACTTTTTAAAATATGTCTTTACAAGATACACAAAACTTACAAACAACCATAGGGGATGAATCCCAATTAGTACCTTTTCACTTTAAAGAGTACTTAAGAATTGTATGGAAAGGAAGGTATTACATAATACTTGCAATTTTAATCTTTGGAGCTGGTGCCTTTGTTTGGTCTAAGTTACAAGTTCCAATTTATGAAGCTACAGCTACAATATCCATAGATGTTTCCCCTCCTCAAATTTCTCCAAATCAGGTCTATGGAACAAATTATTGGTTTGAAATTAACTATTATATGGCTGAACAAGTTCGGGTCTTGCAGTCCTATAGGTTAGCCCAAAAGGTTGTTTCTATTTTTAAAAATGACCCCACATTTCCTTTTAATAATTCTAAGGATCCTGCTAAAGCTTTTAAATCCATAATAAAAGTTGATAGACAGGAAGATAGCAACATTTTAAATATAAAAATAAGGGGAACAGATCCACAAAAAGTGGCATTATGGGTAAATACTCTTGTAGATGAATATTCCAAATTAAATATTCAAGACAACTTGGAAAAATCAAAAAAAATTTTACAAGTCATAAATGAACAACTTCAACCAATTTATGAAAAATTGGGAGAAAGTGAAAGACAATTAACCCAATTTCAAGCATCTCAAGACATTTACATTTTAAATGATACAAATAAAAATGTAGTAACGGAACAAATTGAAAAACTAAATAAGGAATATTCCGATGCAAAAGTAGAAAGAATTGATATAGAATCAAAGATTAAAGCATTAAATGATTTAAGGTTTGGTAAGGCATCCCTTGAGTCTTTTCCTGAAGTATATATGAATGATGCAATAAAAAAAATAAATACCTCAAGAGTTGATTTGGAACTTCAACTTCAAGAATTAAAAAAACAATATAAAGAAGAACACCCAAAAGTAAAAGCAATTATTCAACAATTAGAAAATTTAAAGATTAGTTTAAAAAAAGAAATTTCATCCTTAGTTGCTTCTCTTGAAACAGAATATAAAATTAAAAAAACAAGAGAAGAGGAACTATATAGAAACATTCAACTTTTAAAAGATGAGGCATTGAAGGGTTCAAAGGTAAGTTTGGAATTGGAAAAAATTAAAGAAAATTATCAACAAAATAAGATGTTTTATGAGGATCTCTTAAGAAGAAGCAAAGAAATGGAACTTTCTTCTTCTGTAAGTATAAATAGAATAAGACCTATAGATCCTGCAATAGTTCCTACAGCTCCAATTTCTCCAAAGACAAAACAAAATACAATTGTGGGAATGTTAATGGGTATTTTATTAGGAGTTGGCTTTGTGTTTTTTCTTGATTATTTGGATTCTTCCATAAAACTTCCTTCCGATGTAGAAAAACATTTAAATCAATCTGTTTTAACTGTTGTTCCAAGATATTCTCCAGATAAAATAAAAGTTTTAAAAGAATTTTATCAGTCCTTAAGAACTGCTGTAATGTTTGCAAAAAAATCTGAAGAAAACCAAATCATTTTAATAACTTCTACAGGTCCTTCAGAAGGAAAAACCACAACTTGTTATAATTTAGCAAAGGTATTAGCTTCTGCAGGTGATTCTGTTCTTATAATAGATAGCGATTTTAGAAGGCCTGCTATCCACAAAACTTTTAATTTACAAAATCAAATTGGTATAACCTCCTTTTTCTTAGGAAAAAGCTTAGAAGAAATTATCCAACCAACTACTATACAAAATCTATATGTAATGCCTACGGGCCCCTTGCCCCCAAATCCTCCTGAATTTATCACAAGAAAGTCCTTTGAAAATTTATTAAAGATGTTAAAAGAAAAATATAATTACATAATATTGGATTCTCCTCCCGTTTTGTCTGTAACAGATCCAATTTTACTTTCTGTTTTAGCAGATATGACAATTTTAATTATAAAGTATAATGAAATAGATAGAAAATTAATAAAACAATGTTTAAATAGCTTACAAAAAAGCGGTGCCAATGTAATTGGGACAGTAATTAATGATGTGGATTTTGAAAGGGATACAACTTATAGTTACTATCATTACTATTATTATTACAAGGGTTATGATGAAGAAGCACTAAAGGAAAAGGGACTTCCAGCAAAGGATTTGAAGAAGAAGAAAAAAAGAATAATTGGCTAAGTTTGACTTTTTTTATTTTTTATGATATATTAATAAGATAAGGAGGAAATATGAAGAACTTTTTAATTTTTTCTTTTGTTTTGTTTTTTTCTTTAGTCATTTTTAGCCAAGGTGAACCTTCAGAAACAATTACACAAGGGAAATTTGCCTTAAAAGTTGTAAAAGTTATGAAAGCAAAACTTCCCATTGAAGCAACGGAACAAGATGCTGTTGCCTTCCTTGAAACTCTTGGTTTGACACCCTCAGAGGGCTGGAATATTTCAAAAAAACTTACAGAAAAAGTTATGGCTGAGATACTTGTAATTGTAGGCGGAAATCTTTCACCTATAAAACCAGAGGCACTAATTACAAATTTAAAGGCAGATCAAATTTTACAACAACATGGAAATCTCTTTAGGAAATTTTATTTGACAAAAGTAGCTGCTGATAATAAGACGGAATCAGAAATCATAGATGAAGGAGCATTAAAAGGAGTAGCTGCTTCTCCCACAATAGAAAAATAATGTTTTTGATTTATAAGAAAGGAGCAGGGAGGTTAATTTTCCTCTTTGCTCTTTTTTTTTACATTTCCTGTGTAACCCCTGAAGAAAAAATCTTAAAGGCAAGGAATTCTTATAAAATTAAACTTTTAAGTTATCAAGATATTGAAAAAGGAACTGCCTTGGACTTTTTAGTTTATAATGGTTGGGGGAATTATTTTAAAGGAATTACTGTTGAAATATGGATTATGAAAGATAAAAATAAAGAAAAAACCATAGAAGTTTTTATTCCCACAGAAAATTTAAGACCCTTTTATGAGGAACAAATAAGTGTAATAATTGAAGGAGTTCATATTACCCCTGAGGAAGGAATTGCCTTAGTTGAAATACCAAATCCTACGATAGAACAAAGGAAAAGATTTAAAGAGTTTCAGGAGATAAAATAAACTGAATACTCAATTTTTTAATTTAATTAATACCATAATTTTGGGTAAGGAAGAGGTAGTAAAACTCTCAGCAATTGCTCTTCTTGCAAAGGGGCATATATTATTTCAAGACATACCAGGCGTTGGAAAAACCCTTTTAGCCAAGGCAATGGCTAAGGCATTGGATTTAAATTTTCAAAGAATACAATTTACATCAGATATGATGCCAGCTGATGTAATAGGTGTAACAATTTACAATCAAAAATTAGGGGATTTTGAATTTCATCCTGGTCCTATTTTTACAAATATTTTACTTGCTGATGAAATAAATAGAGCAACTCCAAAGACACAATCTGCCCTCTTAGAAGCAATGCAAGAGGGGCAAGTAACAGTTGATAGAAAGCCCTTTTTACTTCCCAAGCCCTTTTTTGTCTTAGCCACACAAAATCCTTTGGAATTTTCAGGAACATATCCTCTTCCAGAGTCCCAATTGGACAGGTTTACTTTAAGCTTATCCATTGGCTACCCCAAAGCTGAAGTGGAAGAAAAATTAATGGAGGAAGGGGGAAAAGAACCTGAAATTGAAAAAATTAAACCCCTTTTAAAAAGGGAAGAAATTTTAAAATTTCAAGGGGAAATAGAAAAAATTTATGTAGATTCTAAAATCTTACAATATGTAAGAAAAATTGCTGAAATTTTAAGGGAAGACAAGAGGGTCTTTATAGGACCAAGTCCAAGGGCATTAATCCAATTAATTTTATGTGCAAAGGCCTCCAGCTTTCTTTCTGGAAGAAACTATGTAATTCCCGATGATATCCATCTTTTATTTTTTCCTGTTTTTGAACATAGAGTAATATTAAAAGATCCTTCAATTTCTGTAAAGGAAATACTAAAAGAAACCCTTTCAAAAATTCCAAGTCCCCTATAAAAATTTATGAATTTTAAAATTGAAAAAAAGGGCTGGGTTTATATTATCCTTTGCTTTATAGTCACAGGTTCCGCTGTAAATACTTCAAATAATTCCCTTTTCCTTTTAAGTTCTTTTATGTTAAGCATTTTAATTTTATCAGGAATTTTTTCCTCTTTAAATCTTTATTTTCTAAAAATAGAAGGGATAAAATATGGTGAGTTTTATGCAAAAAAATGGGGATATTTGATTATAAAATTAAAAAAAAATAAAATTTTTCCCCAAGGATTAAAAAGGGATGGATTTGCACTACATATAAAAAATAATGAAATTTTTTATCCAATTTATTTTCCAAAAAGAGGTCTTTACAAATTACCTCCAATCTTAGTTGAAAGTGCTTTCCCCTTTGGTTTAATAAAAAGAAAAAAAATTATTAAAATAAATGATAAAGTTTTGGTCTATCCCTCTTGTGATAACTTTTCATTACCTTCTTTTAAGATTAGAAAAGTAGATGGAGAAGAAAAAGAAGAGGCAAAGAAATGGGGTGAAATATTAGAATTTTATGGAATAAGGATATATCAAATTGGAGATGATCCAAGACATATCCATTGGAAGAAATCAGCTCAAAAAAGGGAATTATTGGTAAAGGAATATGAAACAAAATCCAGGGGTAATTTGCAACTTTTCTTAGATACGCATATAAAGGAGGAAGAAATTTTTGAAGAAGAAGTTGAAAAGGTTGCTACTTGGTGTTGTAATTTATTGAACAAAGGGAAAAGTGTTTCCCTAATGACTTGGGAAAACTTCCTTCCAGAAGGTTCTGGAGAAGGACAAAAAAAGAAGGTATTATCTTTTTTAAGCTTAGTTAAAAAAAATGGTTGATTTATATATTTTATCTATAATTGCAATAATTCCTTTTCCTTTGACATATTTAATACCCTACTCTTTGGCTTTTCTTTACACCTTACCAATTTTATATCAAATTTATAAAACAATTAAAGGAAAACCTATAAATTTTAAGGAAAGTACCATAGAAAAACTTTCAATTTTATGTTTTTTCCTATTCATAATAGACATCTTCTTTTTTTCAAGAAAAATTATTCAAATAGCAATCCATCTAACAATGGCTCTAATTGTTGTAAAAATCTTTAATTTAAAGAAAGAAAGGGATAAAAACCTTTTTCTTTTGCTCTTATTCTTTTTGATAACAGCAGGAATTGCAAATTCTTTTCACATTACCCTCTTTCCATACATAATATTGGTTTTTTATTTTTTTATAAAAATTTTTATGGAACAAATTGAAATAGAAAAAAAGTATTCTAAGAAGTTTTCCTTTTTTTCCATATTTTTAAGTTTAATAATTTGTATTCCAATTTTTATTTCCTTTCCCAGAGTAAAAGCCCCCTATTTTCCAGGTGTCTCTTTAAAGGGAGAAACCTTTGGGTATGATGACTTCTCCTTAGATTTAAATGAAATTGAAAGTAAGAGATCAAGTAATGAAATAATTATGAGGGTTAAATTTAAAACCTTACAAGAAGAAAATCTGTACATAAGGGTTAAAACCTTTTCAAGATACAAAAATGGAATCTGGAACTCCCCTAAGCCAGAGCATAAACTTTTAAATGCAAAAAAACCTGGATATTTTTCTTTTTCCCTAGAGAAAGAAAAGGATATATATGAAATTTATGCCAAAAGCTTTTTTCAATACCTTCCAACCTTTTATGGAATGGCATCCCTTTATATACCCTTTGAATACCTAACAATTTCAAAGGACTCTTCTTTTGTTCTCCCTTCAACATTTCAAAGAAGAAAATTAAAATATCAAGCAGGAATAACAAATAATAAAAAATTGCATAAAGTATTTGAGCCCATAGAAGAAGAAAAAAATAAAGATAATTCAGAAAAATTAAAGGAATTAGCAAGGCAACTTTTCAAAAATGCCAAAGATGATAAAGAAAAAATAGATAAATTAGTTAATTATTTTTATAAAAACTTTACTTATACCATAGAAAAAATTGGTTTGGAAGATTTTCTTTTTAAAGAAAAAAAGGGGCATTGTGAACTCTTTGCTACTGCTTCTGCACTTCTTTTGAGGGAAGAAAACATCCCTACAAGAATTGTTGTGGGGTATTTGGGAGGGGAAAAACATCCTTGGCAAAATTATTTGATAGTAAGAGCTTCAAATGCCCACGCATGGGTTGAGGCATGGGTTGAAGGAAATTGGGTTTTAATAGATGCCACTCCTCCATCTTTTAGACCATCAATTAAGGAAGGAGAGATTGGTGCCTTTATAAAATATTTTTATGAGTCCCTTTCCTTTTTTTGGGATAGAAATGTTTTAGGTTTTACTTATTCAGAACAAAGGGATATCCTTCTTTATTTTAAAGATAATTTAAAAACCATTTTTAAAATTTTTATAATAATTTCAATTTTTTCAATGCTTTTTATTTCTTTAAAAATTTTTATTAAATATAAAAAAGAAAGGTTACCCTTTTACTTAAATTATTATAAGAAATTAAGGGAAAAGGCAATAAAAAAATATAATCTTTCTGAAACCACTGCACCAGAAAAACTTTCCTTTATTTTAAAAGATTTAAAACCAAATTCCTCTTACCACATTGAAAAATTCTTTGAACTTTACTTAGGTTCTTCTTTTGGAAGAAAATTACCAGAAAAAAAGGAAATGAAATATCATTATAAAAAATTAAATGAATTGATTTTTAAAAGGTAAATTTTTCAAAGTTTTCCAAATATAGGGGTTCCCTTATAAGATAAATTTCTAAATCTAAAGGACCTTCATTTACATTTACAGTAATTGAACTTGGGAAATATCCTGTTTTTTCAAAATTTAAAGTATATGTCTTATTTTTTTGGGAAATAAAGAAAAATCTTCCATATTGGTCTGTAGTTCTGGGTTTTTCATAAAGATTCCAATTAATAGAATCTACAGTAAAGGAAACTCCTTCTAAGGGTTTTTTTGTAAAGGCATCATAAACAATTCCCCTAATTTGGGGTCCATAAAGAATTTGGTCCAAGAAAAAACCCCAGGCAACTCTCTGCCTTTGAACTGTTATATCTCTCCATTGGGCATAGTTTGGTTGAAAACCCCCTGACTTATCAGAGTTTACTTCTATTGTAAAAGAAAAGGTTCCAAGCCCTGCATAGGGTTCATCATCAGCAGTTCCATCTGTTACATATAAAGTGTTAAAAGAAGTTCCCACTCTATATTTTCCAGTTTTGCCATTATCATCTTCCAATATTTTATTTAAATTACTTGCAATTTCAAAAAATGTATCATCTTCTGCTGTATAATCACAACCATAGGGATAAATAATATATTGACCATAAGAATGGTAAGTTAAATAAAATTGTGGTTTTATTGCATACATCAAAGCAACAATTCCTTGGGTTTCTGGTTCTGATGCAGGTCCTGTACCTCTAAAATCATCTGCCAAACAAAAACCAGAAGAGCCATTGCAAGCATTCCAAGTTATGGGATAGTTTCTATTTAAATCCACAGCACATTGGGGATGTCTGTTTTTTCTCCACCAATTATTTTGCCTAAAACAAAAGGAAGCACCATCGGGATTTACAATAGGTACAATCCATACTTCTATTTCATCTAACCACTTTGTAACTTTTTCATCTTTCCCATAATTTTCCAACAAATATTTAATTGCATCCTTTGTAATTTCTGCTGTCATAACTTCCCTTGCATGGTGCTGACCATCCATTAAAAAAACGGGCTTTGGACCTTCCTTCTTATAACTTGTAATTTTTACTGCCCATAATTTATGCCCTTCAAAAAGTTCATCTTTCAAAAGTACTAAATCTGAAAGCTCTGGATATTGGGTTGTAATGGAAAACAAAAATTCTTCCATTTCTTCTGGATCTGTATAATTTTGCAAATCAGGTCCCCTTAAAAAACTATCCTTTAAGGTCTCCACAATTGTATATTTTCCTTTAAAGACATCTAAAAGGTAAAATTCTTCTTCCCCTATTATAACTTCAATTTTCCCAACTTGATGGTCAGCTCCAGCTATATCCAAATGATGACTTTGCAAATATTTTAAGGCATCATCAAAGTTTTCAGGTTCAATGGATACCCTATACAAATTTTCAAAGGAAAATAAAAAGGAACTAAAAAAAACAAATAAAACCAATCTTTTAATCATAAAATACTCCTTTAATTTTTTAATTATTTTCTTCTATCTTAATAAGAACAACAGTAATATTGTCAGAACCATCTTTTTCATTAGCAAAATTTAACATATTTTTAACCTTTTCTTCTAAATCTTCAGGCAAAAGAAGACAATTTTTAATTTCTTCTTTTTCCAATTCTCCATGAAAACCATCTGTGGAAAGCAAGAAAAGATCACCCTTTTTTATTTTCCCACTCTTTATATCAGGAAGAACTTCTGTTTTTCCCCCAATGGAACGGGTTAAAATATGTTTTAATCTCGATTGTTTTCCTTGCTCTTCTGTCAAATAACCTGCTTTAATTTGAGCTTGAATTAAAGAATGGTCTTCAGTCAATTGAACCAATTCTTCATCCCTTAAAAGATATGCCCTGCTATCTCCTATGTGGGCAATATAATAATTTTCTCCTTCAATTAAAAGCAAAGTTAAAGTTGAGCCCATTCCTTTAAGGTGTATTTTTTCTTGAGACCTTTCAAAAACCTTTTCATTAACTTTTTTTATAACTTCTTGCAATCTCAAGTTAACTTCTAAATCCTTTAAATTGGGATAAATTTCTTCAATTGTCTTTTTAATAATTGAAGAAGCAACTTCACCTGCTTGATGGCCTCCCATTCCATCAGCTACAAAGAATATATTGTGGTCTTTTAAACAAAGAAAAGAATCTTCGTTATTTTCTCTCTTCTTTCCCGTAATGCTATGTCCAAAAGAATTAACTTTAAAAGCCATATAAATATAATACACAATTTTGTAATTAATTGCAAAAATTTTTTTCATTTTTATTTAAATAACAAATTTATTGAAAAAATTCCAAATATGGTTTAAATTTATGTTATGAAAATAATTACAACCCATCCCAATGCTGACTTGGACTCTTTTGGAGGTATAGTAGCCTTAAGATTGCTATATCCAGAAAGTTATGTATTTTTTCCAGGGGCACAGGAAATGGCATTAAAAAATCTTTTATCCACAAACATTTATAAATTTAATGAAATATCTTTAAAGGAAATTGAAAAAGAAGAGATTGAAAAGATAATAATTGTAGATGTGGAGGACTTAGAAAGGATTGGAAAATTATATGGTTTAATCATTTCTCAAAAGATACCAATTGAAATTTATGACCACCATCCAGAACAAAGGGGGCTCCCCAATTGGTCTGTAGTTTATAGCAAAAATTATGGAGCTGTCTCTACTTTGCTTGCAGAAATTTTAAGGGAAAAAGGAATAGAACCATCTCCCTTAGAAGCAAGTTTAATTTTACTTGGAATATATGAAGATACGGGAAGTTTTCATTTTCAAGAGACCACAGAAGAGGACTTTGAAATGGCAGGATGGCTTTTATCAAAGGGAGCCAATTTAAATTTAGTCCATAGATTTTTAATTCAAGAATTAACACCTGATCATATAAACATCTTAGAACAATTTTATAAGACAAAGGAAGAAATTAACTTAAAAGGTTATCAAATTACCTTTTGTTATGCTTCCCTTCCCTATTTTGTAGAAGATATTGCTTTTGTTGTCCATAGGTTTGTAGATATCTTAGGAAAAGAAATATTTTTTGGATTTATTGAACAAGAAGGAAAAATTTACTTAATTGGAAGATCTCGAAATGAATTGGTAAACTTAAGTAAAGTTTTTAAAGAATTGGGAGGGGGTGGGCATGGTGGAGCTGGTTCAGCAATATTAAAAAATACACCCTTTACCCAAGCAAAAGCAAAGGTTATATCCCTTTTAAACAACCACCTTCCTTCCAAAAAAATAGCAAAGGATATTATGAATAAGAAGGTTTATTTTGTAAATCCAAAGACAAAGATTGTTCGTGCCTTAGAAAAAATGAATTATTACCATATAAATGCTATGCCAGTCATTTCAAAGGGAAAAATTTATGGCTCCATTACAAGACAACTCATAGACAGAGCCCTATCCCATGGGCTTAAAAATATAAATTGTGAAGACATAATGGACATTGAAGTTCCAACAGTTCAAAAAGATACCCCTTTGGAAGAATTTAAAGCAATTATTTCTGGAAAAGGTAAAAGATTTCTTTTGGTAAAGGATGGAGAAAAGGTTGTAGGAATTATTACAAGAATGGACATTTACAAAAGTATAATTGAAAAGGAAGATATTAGAAATATAGCTCAAGAAAAAGTTATAGATGTAAAGAGGATAATGGAACAAAATTTACCACCAAATATATGGGATAAATTAAAAAAAATAGGAGAAGTTTCAGAAGAACTTTCAATGGAAGGATACTTGGTTGGAGGAACTGTAAGGGACTTACTTTTATCCAATCCTTCCAGTGATATAGATGTTGTAATAGAAGGAAATGGGATAAAGGTTGGAGAAAAAATTGCAAAGTTATATAATGCAAAATTTAAAACCCATTTAAAATTTTTAACGGGTAAATTATATTTTAATGATGGAACAACCATAGATATAGCTACCGCAAGAAAAGAAAGATATGGAACCCCTGCCTCCCTTCCCGATGTAGAAGCTTCTTTAATATATCACGATTTAGGGAGAAGGGATTTTACAATAAATGCAATGGTTATTTCTTTAAACCCAAAGAGTTTTGGAAAATTAAAGGATCTCTTTAATGGCTTACAAGATTTAAGGAGCAAAACAATAAAGGTCTTGCATTCTTTAAGTTTTATAGAAGATCCCACAAGGGCTTTTAGAGCTGTAAGATTGTGTGAAAAATTAAAATTTAAATTGTCTTCAGTTACAGAAAAACTAATAAAAATAGCCATAAATCAAGGTGCCTTTGAAAATCTTTCTGGAAATCGTTTATGGGAAGAATTTTCCTATATCTTGGAACTACCAGAGCCCTATTCATCTATGGAAAAACTTGAAGGGTTGGGGCTTATAAAGGTTATCCACCCTTCCATTAAATTAAATAAAAAAATAGAGGAATTTTTTAGTAAAACAAAGGAAATATTGGACTGGGCAAAAATAGAAAAAATAAATGTAAAATATTGGCAAATTTTATACCTTTTATCTTTAAGTATTAATTTAAAAGAAGAAGATTTATTCAAGATTTCTTTAAGATTAAACTTAAACAAAATTGAAGAAGAAATTTTAAAATCTGCAAAAAATAAAGGAAAAGAAATATTTTATAAGCTTAAAAAAACAATAATCCCTTCAGATATCTTTAAGGCATTAAGGAATTATAAGGAAATTTACCTCTTTTGGTCCCTCATTGAAATTGGTGATGAAGAGGTAAAGGAAAAGATAAAGGACTATATTAAAAAATATTCAAAAATCAAAACAGAAATAAAGGGAAAGGATTTAATTGAAAGGGGAATAAAGCCAAGTTCCCATTTGGGAAATGCCTTAGAAGAAACCCTCTTTGCAAAAATAGATGGAAAAGTTAAAACAAAAGAAGAAGAACTCAAATTTGCCCTATCTATTTTAAAAAAGAACTAACTTAACTACAACTTTCCAAAAAATCTTGTTCGTTTATTATCAAAAGGGATGTCATGAGGTTAAGCCCTAGCAGCTCAGGACAAATCCTGCAGCTACATCAATTATTTAAATAATTCGCAGGCTAAAGGAGCTTGTGCCAAAAATAAAAAAAAAGTGAATTTAACTTTTGCAAATTAATTATGTTG
>FWPV01006572.1_pt1 | contig 21969 bp, 20 predicted proteins | sample 2228371 | NCBI WGS metagenome assembly FWPV01 (sample SAMEA103939776, study PRJEB20133) | metagenome | reverse complement strand
GCGCAGCGCGTCGATGATCACGACTTCGGTCATGGGTCAGACCCTGTTCTATGTAGAAATGGGCATATAGAGACACACTGATATAATAGCATCATGGAACCTAGATGGAAGACTCGAGCCAGGCTGAAATGCAAATACCTAACCATCCTTTAGCTGAGATATTTGGTTTCCCTGCGAATAATCAGTCCCAAAGGGCAAAGAGACATCGGAAGAATCGCTTATGTCCCTATAACAATCATGTGCCAAACTGCACGAAAGACAAGGCAGATGATCCTCTAGGTGTCTGTAGCGTTTTTGAAAACCCCGGAATAGCAATTACCTGTCCGATCAGATTTCGGCAAGATTGGCTTATAACGATAGATGCAGCAAGGTTCTTCTTCAAACCATCAATCAGTTGGACATCCCTAACAGAAGTACGCCTCAACGACAAGTATGGGAAATCAGCAGGTAACATCGATATAGTCCTTGTAGCCTATGAGAACGGGCGTGTTATCGACTTCGGCTCGCTGGAAGTCCAGGCTGTGTATATATCAGGTAACATTCGGCGCCCCTTCCAAAAGTATATGGAAGATCCTGAGAGATATCAGAATATGGACTGGTCTACCCAGAGAAACTATCCACGCCCAGACTATTTGTCCTCATCTCGAAAGAGGCTGGTTCCACAACTTCTGTATAAGGGAGGGATTCTGAAAAGTTGGGGGAAAAAGCAGGCAGTTGCAATCCATTCAGGATTCTTCGATACTTTGCCAGCCTTACAGGAAGTCGAATCTGAACACGCCGATATAGCCTGGCTGATCTACGATCTTGAACTTGACAACCAAGATAACACTTACCAATTGAAGCTAAAGCGCACAGTCTACACAATGTTCAAGCCAGCAATCGATCAAATCACAAACGCGGAACCAGGTTCACTTGATGACTTTGTGGATACGCTGCAGGAAAAACTTGAACAGAAGCTTGAAGGCAAAGACACTGAACCGAGCAATTTTGCGCTGTCTGATTTGCTATGAGATAGGCAAACAGATGATGCAACTCGAGCTACCCTTAATGCCTGCAGGGCAAGATGATACAGAGCGGATAGTCAACGTTGCCTCTGTCAAGCACCGTAGCCCCTTCAGATACCCTGGTGGAAAAACCTGGTTAGTGCCTCGCGTATTTCGCTGGCTTGCCAGTCTACCGGAATATCGGAGGGTTGAGTTCATTGAACCCTTTGCAGGTGGAGCAATAGTTGGGCTTAGCGTTGCTTTCGAGAAGCTCGCCAGCAAAGTAACGCTGGTTGAGCTAGATGAGCAAGTTGCGAGCGTGTGGAATACTATTCTCACTCAAAACCAGGGAGAATGGCTGGCAGAAAGAGTCCTGAATTTCAGACTCACCCCCGAAAACGTTGACAGCCTTCTAGCTTCAGAACCGGCCACTGAACGTGAACTTGCTTTTCAGACAATCGTGAAAAATCGCATCAACAGAGGAGGCATACTTGCAGAGGGTGCCGGACGTGTAAAATACGGGGAAAATGGAAGAGGTATCAAATCCCGCTGGTATCCAAACACATTAAGCCGACGCATATTAGACATCATAAGCATCAGGGATCGTATTCAGTTTATTCATGGTGATGGCCTCAAAGTCATCGAGGAAACCTCAGATCGCAATGATGTCGTTTACTTCATTGACCCACCCTATACAGCAGCAGGCAAGAAACCCGGAAGTCGGCTGTATACTTTTTCCGAACTAGACCATGCCGAGTTGTTTCGACTGGTATCCCACACTCATGGTGACTTCTTGTTGACATATGATAATGTCGAAGAAGTAAGGACAATGGCCAAAGAGCATTGTTTTGACACTGAGGCCATTGTAATGAAAACCACGCATCATACCAGGCTAACTGAGTTGCTCATTGGCAGAAACCTAGATTGGATCAGAAGACGCTAGAAGTAGACTGACTGACAACCCAACCTCAGTGCACAGCCCTTATTCCTAGACCTTCCCATGCGCCTCTACATCACCGCCACGTACAGGGGGACAGACAACCGCGCCGAGATTGAGCATCTCTGTGCGCTGGTCGCGCAGGCCGGGTGGGAGGCCTTCTGCTTTGTGCGTGATGTAGAGAACTGGGGACATGTCTTTGACAACCCACGCGAACTGATGGCCCGCACGCTGGCCGAGATCGACGCGTGCGACGCGCTGCTGATCGACCTGACGGAGAAACCTACCGGTCGCGCCTACGAGGCGGGCATGGCCTACGCACTCGGCAGGCGCGTGATCGTGATCGCCCGGCGCGGTACGCCGCTCAAGGCCACTACGCGCGGTATCGCCGCCGCGATTTTCGAGTACGATCAGATCGAGGAGATCGTCGCGCCGCTGCGTGCACTGCTTACAGACTGAACTTGTGAGGCCCCCTGTGTTCAACCCACCCGATCCTGACTCCTTTAACCCTCTGGTCTGGCAGATCGTGCGCCTGATCCCCTATGGCAGGGTCAGCAGCTATGGCCAGATCGCCAGCATGATCCCTCCCCCGCCCGGCTACGACCCGCTGCGCTACAGCCACGTCCGTGCCCGCTGGGTGGGCACGGCCATGCGTCTCTCCGTTGGCAGCGGCATCCCCTGGCACCGCGTGATCAACAGCCAGGGCACGATCAGCAACCTGCCCTTCCCCGGCGCACGGGAGGAACAGCGTCGCCTCCTGGAAGCGGAAGGGGTGACGTTTGACCTGGAAGGGCGTGTTGACCTCAAGCGCTTCGGCTGGGAAGGCCCGCCGGAGGACTGGCTGCGGGAGCGTGGCCTGCTGCCGCCAACCCGCCTGCGCTGAGCCGTCGCCGGCCATTCTGCCATCACTGCCCCTGTCGCTTTCTTCCTGCCATACTTGCTGCCCTGCTTCCCCATTTTTTGCGGTATCATCCTGCCAGCCTTTATCACGGTGCATTCAGGGGGAGGAACTCCAATGCCTGTTTTTGAGCGCATCAGTTACGGCGGCTGGCCCAATTGCTACCGCCTGTCCAATGGACGGATTGAGCTGGTGATCACAGGGGACGTCGGCCCGCGCATCATCCACTGCGGCTTTGTCGGTGGGCCGAACCTGTTCGCCACATATCCGGATATGCTGGGCCAGACCGGCGGCAACGAATGGCGGATCTACGGCGGGCATCGCCTGTGGATCGCCCCGGAAATCCAGCCGCGCACCTATTACCCGGATAACGTACCGGTCACGGTGGAGCAACATCCCGGCTTCGTCCGCGCTGCAGCACCCGTCGAGCAGGGCAATGCCATCAGCAAAGAGATCGACATTACCCTGGCCGATGACGCCGACCGCGTCACGGTCACCCATCGCGTCCGCAATCACGGCCCCTGGGCGATCCAACTGGCGCCCTGGGCGCTTTCGGTGATGGATGCAGGCGGGACGGCGATCGTCCCCCTGCCGCCGCGAGGCTCCCACCCGGAAAACCTGCTGCCCGCCCACACCCTGACCCTGTGGGCCTACACCGATCTTTCCGACCCCCGCTGGACGCTGGGGGAAAAGTACATCCTGCTGCGCCAGGATCGCGGCGGTAAGCCGCAGAAACTTGGCGGCCTGATCTCCGCCGGCTGGGCAGCCTGTGCCATCCACAACGCCCTGTTCCTGAAGACCTTTGACTGCCTCCCCGGGGCGACCTACCCCGACCTGAACAGCAACCTGGAGATCTTCACCAACCAGCAAATGCTGGAGCTGGAGACGCTCGGCCCGCTGGTGACGCTGGAACCGGGCGCCGCCGTTGAGCATGTCGAAGGCTGGCACCTTTTCCAGGGCGTCCCGCAGCCTGCCAGCGACGCCGATGTTGAGACGCACATCCTGCCGCTGGTCCGCCGTGTGCGGGGCTAGCGCGCCACCATCACCCTATGACAACCCGTTACTACTTTGGCATCGATGCCGGTAACAGCAAAACCCAGGGCCTGATCGCCGATTCAGAAGGGCATGTCCTGGCTCTGATCCATGCCGGGGGTGGCAACTGGGAAGGTATCGGTCTGGATGGCGCGCGGGCCGTTTACGCGGAGGTGCTGGCGCGCGCCCTGAGCGCCGCCGGGCTGGAGCGCGCACAGCTGGCCGCCGCCGGGTATGGCCTGGCCGGCTACGACTTCCCCAGCGATGATGCCCGCCTGCGCCCGGTGATCGAGTCGCTGGGGGTGCCGGGGCCGTTCTTCCTGGAGAACGACACGCTGATCGCCCTGCGGGCTGGCACCTCCCGTCCTTATGGCGTGGTGTGCATCTCCGGAGCGGGTTCCACCAAAGCCGGGCGCAACCGCGCCGGACGCATCTTCCGCACCTGGGGCCTGGCCGCTGAGTTTGGCGACTGGGGCGGGGGTGCCTACCTGTGCCGGGAGGCGCTGGCGGCGGTCGCCCGCGCGGAGAAAGGGATCGGCGCGCCAACCGCCCTGACCCCCGCCCTGCTGACCCACTATGGCGCAGCAGACGTAACCGGTCTGATGGAGATGATCAGCCGCGAACGCGTCTACCGTGTCGACTACGCCCCTCTGGTCTTCGAAGCAGCGGCGGCAGGTGATCCGGTAGCCACAGAAATTCTGCTACGTGGCGGACAGGGACTGGCACGGGGCATCAACGCCGTGATCCGCGCCCTGGACATGCAGGATGAGACATTCGAGCTTGTGCTGGCCGGGGGTGTCTTCCGGGCAGAATACCCGCTGCTGCGTGATGCGCTGGCCGCCGAGGTGCGCGCCTTCGCATCCAGCGTGGAGATCGTGCGCTTGACTGCCCCACCGGTTGTAGGCGCAGTCCTGATGGCCATGGAGGAAGACGGTTTGCTCCCTGATGAGGCCGTCCGCCAGCGCCTGATCGCGGAAGTGCAGGCTCGCCTGGCGTGACACCCGCCCGGCAACGGCAAACCAGTGGAAGAAACAAGACGACCGGCCGGAAGGGGCGCCCTCCGGCCGGTGATCTCTCTTCTCATCTCAGAGGTTTGAGCCTATCCGCCTAATGTCCACGCCCCCTGTCGAGCAGATAGGGCATGATAAAGTTGTAGGCTGCCTGCGTGTCCACGCGGTAAATGGAAGATCGGGCCACCGGAATCGCCAAAACAGGTGCCACCGTAGTCGTTGCCACCGCCCGCGTCCTCGCCCCGTTGCAAGTTATCGCCATCGGTCAGCGCATTGCGCAGGTTGACCAGCCGGGAAAGCAGGGCGGGTATACCAACAGGGCGGGCAGCCCCCCCTGCAGACAAGACAAAGACAGTATATCATCAATCAGACAAGGACAATCCAGAAAAGATGCGGCTCACTACGTTCCGGCAGGCGAGTTTTGACTCCCACCGGGCAGACGCGTAGACTTGCGGGCAGCGATCACCAACAGAAGGGCGTGTCATGAGCGAGCTGGTCGGGCGGGTATTTCGCTCTTATGAGATTCTGCAGGAGCTTGGCCGGGGCGGCATGGCTGTTGTCTACCTGGCCCGTCAGCAGAATATGGATCGCCTGGTCGCCATTAAGGTGATCTCCGCCGCCTATTCTCAGGAGCCGGACTTCCGCGCTCGCTTCGATCAGGAGGCGCGGACCATCGCCCGCCTGGAACACCCGCATATCCTGCCGGTAATCGATTATGGTGAGGAGGAGTTCGGCGCGTATCTGGTGATGCGCTATGTGGGCGCCGGGTCGCTGGAACAACGTCTGGCGGGCGGGCCATTGCCCCTGCCGACAGCGCGTAACATGCTCAGCCAGATCGCTTCCGCCCTGGCCTACGCCCATGCCAAAGGCGTGATCCACCGCGACCTTAAACCGGGCAATATCCTGCTGGATGAAGCCGACAATCCCTACCTGACTGATTTCGGCATTGCCAAAATTCTACAAAGCGCCACCCACCTCACCCGCACCGGCGCGGCGGTTGGCACACCGGCCTACATGGCCCCCGAGCAATGGAAGGCCGAACCCATCGGGCCATACACCGATCAGTACGCCCTGGGTGTCCTGCTTTACCAGATGGTCACCGGCGCGCCGCCCTTTGACGCCGACACCACCTACGGCTTCATGCACAAGCACATCTACGAGATGCCTCCCCCACCCCGGCTGATGATGGAAACCCTGCCCCCCGCCGCCGAAGCCGTCATCCTCCGGGCGCTGGCCAAAGAGCCGGGCGAGCGCTTCCCGTCCGTCCGGGCCATGAGCGAGGCGTTTGATGTGGCGGTGCCGGTCACGCCTGCCAGTGAGCTTGTCTCTGTGCCATGGCCAACAGCCTCGAACACCCCGCCCACCCCATCTCCGGCGGGTGACGCCCTCACCACCAGTCCGGACGCGGAGCGGATAGCGCCTGCGGCCCGCTGGAGCGGGTCCGGACGCGGCCTGATCGCGCTGGCCGCCATCGTGACCATCGCGCTACTGCTGATCGCCGCCCTCCTGCTGGGTGGGGGGGCAGGGCTGTTCGCCACCAGCAAACCACCAACCATGGTCGCGGTCATCGGGCCGGCGGAAACTGGCGCGGGCGATAGCGATATCGTCGTACAGACAGCCACACCTTCGCTGACATCAACCGCGACTGCTACCTCAACGGCAACACCATCGGTGACGCCGGATTTTTACGCCACGGCTGATGCGTTTGATCTGGCCACTTTCCGCCGCCTGGTGCGCCACCTGACCGCCACCGCCCGTGCCGCCGTGATCGATCTGGCAACCTCGCAGGCAGTCCAGACGGCCACAGCCAGCGCAGTCATCCCCCCCACACCGATCCAGACCCCTACCCCCTCGCCCACGCGACCGCCGTCCCGGACGCCTCCACCGACCGGCCTGCCCACGGCCATCGCCGGACTGCCGCTGACCATCACGGCTGGCACATCGCCGCAACCCTCGCCCACGCTGACTTCCTGCCCTGGCCTGCTGCCCTCACGCCTCCATACCGGGGCGATCGGCATCGTCAGTGATGAGGACCCACGCCCGGTCAACGTGCGTGCTGAGCCGGGTCTGGAGGCCGCGCGTCTGGGTCAGTTCCCGATCAACACCCAATTCCGCGTGATCGAGGGGCCGGTCTGCCGCGACAATTACCCCTGGTTCATGGTTCAGCGCCTCAGCGACGGCCTGACCGGCTGGATCGCCGAATCCGGTCAGGATGCTTACTTCGTAGAGCCGGTTGCTACCGCGCCGGTTGGTGGAACCTGCGCCGGCGTGCTGGAATCGCGTCTGAGCATCGGCCAGGCGGCGCTTGTCGACACGCCGGATGGTCTGCCGCTGCGCCTGCGCAGCGATCCCGGTGTGGGCGCGCCGGTCACGGCCAGCATCGCCAACCGTATGCGGGTCACCATTCTGGATGGCATGATCTGCCTGGAAGGTTATGGCTGGTGGAAGGTACGCGCTGCCAGCGGACACACCGGCTGGACGGCTGAAGCCAACACGGACAGCTATTTCCTCGCCCCGACGCCGTAAGGAGAATGCCTGCGCCACCGGCAACATCCGACCCAGTGCAGCCCGCACCGGAATCCGACCTGATGGTGTACTTTCTCGTGGTGCTCAGGAAGGAGCCGAACTGGTCGCCGGAGGTGACGCCGCAGGTCGAGGCAACCCGGGCCGTCCACATGGCAAACATCACGGCCCTGCACGCCCAGGGGAAACTGATCCTGGCCAGGTCGTTCATCAACGCCCCTGACCCCGACCTGCGCCCGGCGCTCCGGCGCTACACTCCAAGCGCCCGTCAGGGCTGTGTGCTCCAGGAGGCCGGAGACGGAGCATCCGGCGGCGGCAGGCAGCGCAACGGGAAATCCGCCGACTGCGGGTTGTTGAGTTTCAGCCCCAGGTAAGGAGTCGGATCCAGCGTATTGGCGAAGACCGCTTCGTTGAGGTAGTGACCTGCCGCGTCGCTGCGGACAATACTGAAGTGCAGGTGTATGCCGATCGGCGCCGCGCCAGGGCCGCCGTTGTAGCTGCCCTGATAGCCGATCAACTCCCCTTGCCTGACCGGCGCTCCAACCGTGCCGGGTGGAAAACGATCGACGATATACGATCGCGTGCCGTCGGCGCTGGCCATGTGCGCGTAATACGTCCAGATGATGCGGCCCGCTTGTAGCGGATCCTCATGGCGGATGATCACCGCCGACTTCCAGCCCTCCTCGCGCGTGAGCAGACCGTCATAGGCGGCATAGACCGGGACGGTTCCCTCCGGGCCATCCCCGAAGATGTCAATGCCAGGATGAGGGGTAAAGAGGTTGTAGGGGGCATAAGCGGCGTTCCAGGGCAGCCCGCCGACCAACCCCGAGGAAGGCGTCAGGAAGGGATAGCCGGGGCACGGGGCAGTGAAGCTGGTGCCCAGGGTGGCGCGGGAGGATGGTTCGCGGAACCAGCGGAGCAAGGCCTCGTTCGGCGGGCGGCGGAAGATCACCCTGGCTACGCTTCGCAGGCCCCGGTGGCCCAGGAGCACCGCGGCGCCAAGCATGAGGATAAGCAGCAGGAGTAGCCATCTCCGGCGGTGAGATCGGCGGGTTTCCATGCGGATCGAACCCTTTCTCCAGCAGGATATCGTCGCCGATGGCGGGCGCTCCCATCGTACGACGGGTCGATCCTAGACGATCACTGCCCACCTGACCAGGGCGCAGACAGCCAAAAGCCCCGGCCAACCTGTGTCCGGGGCTTTTGACGGGTGGAGTCAGGTTGACTAGAAGTCTTCGTCACGCCTGTTATCCATCAGGGTGATGTTGGGCGTAGCGGCGAGATCATCCTCTTCCCAGTCCTCATCCTCCTCCGGTGCTTCCGGCATCACCAGCCACAGGATGATGTAGAGCAGCACACCGTGCCCACCAGCCAGCGTCAGGAAGATGAAGCCCAGCCGCACCAGCGTGGGGTCGATCCCCAGGTATTCTGCCAGGCCACCGGCCACACCGGCGATCTGCCGGTCAGTCCTGCTACGATAAAGCCGCTTTTGAACGCTCATTGCTTTGCCCTTTCATTAACGTCCTGTGCGCCTGCACGGATGGACATCTGCGCTTTACTGCCACTCCTGCCTGGCCCGTTCCTCCGGCATGATCAGCCACAGGGCCAGGTAGATCAGCACGCCCACACCATCCGTCAGAGCCGCCAGCAGGAAGATCACCCGTACCAGGGTTGCATCCACGTTAAGATAGTCTGCCAGCCCGGCAGCCACGCCGCCAAGCATCCGGTCGTCACGCCGACGGTATAGCCTCCTGCTCATCATTTCCCTCTCCCCTGAACCGTTCCAATCCAGCGCGATGTTCTACCCTCTAATACGCGGGTTATGGGGAGGGGTTGCAGCCAGGGCTGACAGCAAGCTGACAGCTAACCGTCAAAGGGGGGACAGGAGAGCGAAAAGCGGCAAACGAAAGAAAGTACCCGCCTTCCCGGTTTTCTCGCCTACGGGGTGCTGGAATCCGTCACCAGAGATGAGCCTGCTGCAGTACCAGGAACCAGAGCAGGCCAACCACAACAGCCAGCAACCGGGTATTGCGCACGGTCGCCAGCACCGCTCCTGCCCAGGCGTGCAACAACACATAGTTTGCCAGCATCGGGGATGCCGCCAGCGCATAGCGCCAGTCACGCCGCCAGAGTGACACCCCAAACAGCGCTAACCCAACCGGGATCGACCAGGGCCACAGCGAAGCATTCCACCAGAGTTCGGCCATGGAAGCCGATCGGCCCGGCCACCATCCAAACAGGATCACACTGGCCGCGAATGCCAGCGTAACCGGCCACCACAGCGTCCACACCCCTCGCCACCTCTGTTCTCGCCATGCTTCGACCGTCCACCACAGGGCGACCATTCCCGCCACCTGGGGCTTGATCAGCACAAAGAACATCCCCCATCGTGGCGGCAGCAGCAAACCAAGGAACACCAGCCATTCCAGATTCCCGTTCAGCAGCGAATGTAACAGGGGCGGACTCGTCAACCACAGAACCAGTGCTACAGGCCGTGCTCCCAGGCGGATAGCGAGCCAGGCGTAGACGACCAGCCCTGCAACAAACATCCCCCCACGCCCAAGTTGCTCATGCACAGCAAACGGCACAAGCGGCAACAGCGCCCAGGGAGGGGTGTAGACGCCATAGGGATAGGGCGTCTGACCTGCAAGGAGCGCCCGCGTACCCGGATAGAATGCACCATGCCAGTCGACTGCCTGCGGCAGAATCGCTCCTGCCAGCACCGCCAGCCCTGTTGCTGCCAGCGCCAGCAAAACGATCTGCAGTATCTGTAGTGCGCTATGCCCGCCCGGTGACCTGCGAGCGCTATCTCCCGTCATCTCACCCCAAAAATCCGGAATTCCTGAATAATCTCGCCATTCTCGTTGACTATGCAACGCCGCATGAGGCCTGCCTTCCCTCACTGCATGGGCGCGGGACACTCGCCCGGCGTCAGACCGGCCAGCAGATGGCCATCAAGGGTGACCACCGTCAGGAATCCCGCGCCAAAGCGCACGCGCTCGCCATCTTCCGCCAAGCCAGGCAGGACATCCAGCAGGCGGGCGTTGGGGTGGCCGGTTGCCCCGCCGTTGTACAACCGGGCCTGACCGAGCACAGTCCCATCGGCGGTACTGAGCACATACAGCGTACCATCAGCAGTCAGGGCATATAGCAGGCAGTCGCGACCGGCAGCCAGCAATGGCGGCTGGCGATGGTCACCGGGCAACGTCGCCTGCCAGCGGGATATCCCATCGGGCGCGTAAGCGTACAGGAAGCCCTGTTCACGAGCCATGAAGACGTAGACATTCCCCAGCCGGTCAGCAACCAGGGCACTGCTACGTCCGGTGACCTGCGGAAGGCGTGCCAGGGGCGTTGGGACATAGTCGACGCTGATGTGGTAGAGCTGATCCCCGGCCAGCAGGTAGGCATCCCCCGCCGGACTGAAAGTCGCGTAAGGCACCACGGGGGACGCTACCTGATACAGAACACGACCATCGGCAGCAATCACATGCCAGGAAGGGGCCGTATCAGCGGTCGTCGGGCGGATACTGACAGCCAGGCGACTGTCCTCGCTGATAGCCACATTGCCCGGCTGACCGTCCGCCAGCGGTACCAGCCAGCGCAGGGAGCCTTCCGGTGTGTAGGCCGCCAGGGCGCCATCAGCTGTCACGAAGGCCACCGCCTCCCCCAGCAGGTACGGGCCGCTGAGCAGTGGCCAATCGGGCGTCCACATCCCCACGTAGCGGCCATCGCGCATCAGCAGGATCGTGCCATCCACCGTCCGCACCAGAATGCGCCCGTCCGGCAGGAGGATCATCCCGGCCACTGCGTTGGAGAGTTCCATCCGCCAGCGCAGCCCCCCCGCCGGCCCGATGCCTTCCACAATCCGCGCCCTGGCCATGACCAGTCCGTCATCGTCCATAACCAGCGGCGGCACCCCCGGCGCGATCAGGCCGCTCACACCACTCAGGTATGGCGAGCGATCGCTGGCCTTCTGGAGCCGGATCTGCCAGCGGGCGATGAAATCCAGCGGGTGCTCCCAGCCGGCTTCCAGGGGGTTGACCGGCCAGTAACCAGGGCCACCGTCATCCGGGCCGAAATCCCGGATCTCAAAGTGCAGATGCGGTGCGCTCAGCGATGGATCGCCAACCGCGCCGAGGATGTCCCCCCTGCGGACGCACTGGCCAACACCGGGGAAGAAGTAGTCACCGATCGGTTCCATGTGCCCGTAGACGGAATAGAATACACTGCCATCCGGGAAGGTATGTTCCACAATCACGACGCCCTTCTCTGTATCCCAGCCTTCCGGATCGGCATAGGTCACCCGGCCATCGGCGATGGCAAAGACCGGGTCACCATGGCGGTAAAAGGCCAGGTCAACCGCCGTATGTAGCCCGCCGAAGCGGCCCCGGTACAGGGCGAAGTCATCGCTACGACCGCTGATATTCTCCACCGGGTAACCGATCTCCGTCACCACACCGCACGCTGCAGGCGTCTGCGCGGCGACAATCCGCCCGCGGGAGGCAACAGGCAGGCTGCTGACCGGCGCCAGCAGGATAGCAGCAATCAGACCAAAGAGGAGATGGCGGCAAAAAACGGAACGACCCATAGCGATCAGCGACAATTAGCGGTCAGTGTGGCCCACTTCAGACCGATCATCTGATCGGCGATGTGCAGGCGCAGGATACCATCTGGCCCCAGCCCGGCCCAGGCATCCGAGGCCCGCCCGCCCCAGACACGGAGTTGATCGCACACCGTGCCGGAGCCAACGTTGACCACAAGCACCTGTCCGTAGCCATCCGCCAGCAGCAGCGCGTCACCTTCCGCCAGCAGGAAGGGTCGCCCTTTGATCTCCGGCAGGGCGGCCTGCCACAGGAGGCGACCGGCAGCATCGTAGGCGTACAGAGTCTGATCAGTCAGGCCGGAAAACAGGAAAAAGCGCCCGTCGGGCAGGCTGTAAAGGGCCGTTGTCGCGCGGTGAACGGGTGGCGTATCAGCCAGCCGCTGCCAGTCTCCTGCCGTGCTCACCTGCCACAGCGCTGACTGGCTGCGCACGATCAGGCCGCCCTCCGGGGCAGGCGCCAGATCGCCATTTCCGCGCAGCGTCGCCCGATCGATGATCCGGCCATCCAGCCCCAGCAGGGTGAGCGTCCCCCGGATGGACATGACGCCGAGCATGGCGTCCGTCGTCGTCACGCTAACCGGGCGTGGAATCTCCGGGGCGCGCCAGCGTTCGACGCGATCCGGGCCATAGGCGATCAGCGCCTCTTCTTCGGCGTCGTGAGTGATCAACAGATCGCCCCAGGTAAAAACCCTATCATTGGCCGTGCCGGGCAGCCGCCATTGCTCGATGAAACCGCCTTCCAGGCTCCAGCGCTGCATAATGCCACCATAGTCAGCGACCAGGATATCCCCCTGATACGGTGTCACAGCCACGACTTCCAGCGTCTCCGCTATGATGTAACGCCAGAGCACCGCCCCGGCAGGGTTGAGCGCCTTCAGCCGCCCATCGTCATAGACGATAGCCGCGTTGTCAGCGCGGAGGATGGCCGGATAGTGCGGGCCAGAGTCGTCGGTTAACTCGGCGTGCCAGGCGTGGGCCGGATGCAGCCAGGCTCGCCAGTTCTGGATGAACTGGGATGGGTTGCGCCAGCCGGAGTAGATCGGATTGGTGCCCCAGTAGCCGGGGCCGGGCGAATCGGGGCCGAAGTTGCGGATCTCAAAGTGCAGGTGCGGGGCCGGACGCGGACGGCCAATCGCGCCGATGACCTGGCCGCGTTCGACACAGGTGTGCACGGTCGGGAAGGTGTGGCCGTTCAGCGCTTCCAGGTGGCCGTAAAGGCTGTACCACCAGGTGCCATCAGGCATCAGATGTTCCAGAATGACCACGCCCTTGTCCCGCCCCCAGCCAAAGGGCGCGGCATAGGTCACCCGCCCTCTGGCGATGGCCTGGACCGGCGAACCGTAAGTGGTCGCCCGCCCGCCAAACCAGTCCTCGCCGGTATGCAGGCGGCCATCATAACGGGAAGACATGTGCCCGAACGGATAGGCGATGCCGAACCGTTCCGTATCCAGCGGGTAGTCGATCGCATCAACCACGCCACACGGCCCCTGAGCCAGCGCGGGAGCTGGAGCACCCAGCGCAAGCAGAACAAGGGCCAGGACAAAAGCGATGGGGAGACTGCTGCGGCTCACTATCCGGTTCATGCGTCGCTATCACCGGCCCAGGAGGCCACCTCGCTTGATCAAGTCCGAAAAATGTACCCGATCCTGTAGTGGGTGGCAACCGACGCCTTCGTTATAATGGGCGCCGGAGATGTCCCGCCTTTGCCTTTTCAGGAGTAACGTGTGTTGACCACCCGCCTGGCCAGCAGCGCCGATGTCCCGGCGGTACAGGCATTGTGCCAGATGCAAACCGCACGCTATCACCGCGCCGATCCGCGCCTGCCGGACAGCGTGGTGGTATCCCCCTGGACGATTCTATCGGCGGAGGGCGCGTGCTGGCTGGCAGAAGCAGAGGGGACCCTGGCGGGCATGGTGATCGCCGAGTCCGAACACTGGACGCCGGATAGCCCCTTTGCCAGCGTTTTCCCGCGCCGCTACCTGCGGCTGCACCTGGCGCTGGCGGACCGGGCCGATCCGGCGGCAATCCTGCCGCTTCTGTTGACCTGTCTGGCCCATAACCCGGCCACCCGTCCCGGTTTGATGCTGATGATGCCCGGCTGCGATACAACGCTTACCAGCGTCCTCACCAGCCAGGGCTTTACCCCCTACCATGTGATCGCCCACCAGCCCATGCCAGCGACGCTGCCAGACGGGCCGCCAGTCACGGCGCGCATACGCCCGGCAGAATGGCATGATGTCAACGCGGTTGCGGACCTGATGATGGAATCGTGGCAGTTTCACGCAGCGTACCAGCCCGCCATCGAGCTGTCGCCCCTGATCCGGGACGGTTGCCGCCGCCAGGCATCGCAACTGCTGGGGGATGGCTATGGCCGGGTGCTGTTCGTAGCGGAACAGGAGGGGGAGATCGTCGGTTTCTTCGCCATCGGCCTCAGCATCCAGGATCCGCTCACGCAACCGGCGCTATTCCTGCGCGGGCAGTACGGCGATATCTACGAGGTCGGTGTGCGGAGCGACTGGCGTCGAAAGGGCATTGGCACGGCCCTCTACCATGTGGCCTGGCGCTGGTTCGCCGACCGGGGGGTAAGCGCGATGTTTGTCAACTATGCGCCGACCAATCCCTTGAGCAGCCGCTTCTGGCCGGCCCTGGGATTCGACGATACCTGGATCAACTGGTGGCGGCCCTGAAAGGGAACATACGCCTTAAAACAAGGATGATTGCATGAGTACATTCACTACCAGCCCGATAACGGGAAAACTGGGCCAGCACGTGCTGATCCGGGCGCTGGCCGCCCTGCTAGAAGATCCGGAAGCAGATGTTGACCCGATCTTTGATGATCTGGAGAGTGGCCGGGCCAGGGGCCTGTTGCTCCGCGCCAGAGAAGGGAAGGACGCCTGCGGTGTCGCAGTGTGGCATAACCCTGTCCTGAACCGGGCTTTCATTGAGGTGAGTCTGTTGTATGTCGATCCGGACGCGCCAGCGGGCGCAACAGAGGCCCTGATCGACGCCCTGTGGGAGACGCTGCTGGCTAACGCCAACGTGGAGATGATCGCTACCCGGGTGCGGGAAGGCCAGGAAACCGTCCGTGCCGCCCTGCGGGAGCGTGGCGCAGTCACTTTCCGGCGCAATTTGATGATCTTCAAATTGCTGACTGGCAAGTTACGGCGGGTTCCCCGCCCCCAGGGGTACAGCATCGTCAACTGGAGACAACAGCACGACGATCAAGTGCGGGCGCTGGCCCCGCTGGTGATGCGCGGCAGCATCGATGAGATAGTTGTCGCGGAGGCGCAGGCCGATCGCGTTGGTGCGGCATTGCTCAGTGTCCGCCATAACAACCATCCAGACTATGACAATTGCGTTGAAGAGGCCACGCTGGTGGCCCTGGACGAGACAGGAGCAGTAGTTGGCTATATCCTGACCACAACGGGGCCGTTGTTCGCGATATTGGTCGATGTAGGGGTGCATCCAGCGCATCGGCAGCGCGGGCTGGGCCGGGCGCTCGTCGGCACGGTCATGCAAAATCTGGACCGGATGGCATGCCCGGTGCTGGCGCTGGTGGTTACGGCGCAGAATGTGCCGGCTGTTCGCCTGTACCAGGGGCTTGGTTTTGAAATCGTCAGTCAGGGCGAATCAGCGGTCTGGTGGCGCGATGGCCGCCAGCACGCCTGGCAGGCTGGATAGGAAACCCACACAGGAGGACAAACCATGCGGACGATGAAACTTGGCACAACAGGGCTGGAAGTTAGCGCGCTCTGCCTGGGAGCGATGTACTTCGGTACACGGCAGGATGAGGCGCTGTCCTTCGCCCTGCTCGATCACTACGTGGACGCCGGTGGCGCGTTCATCGACACGGCCAACATCTACGCTCACTGGGTGCCCGGCTTCAAAGGTGGGGAAAGTGAACTGCTGCTGGGTCGCTGGCTGAAGGCGCGTGGCCATCGCGATAAGCTGGTCATCGCCTCCAAGGTCGGCTTTAACTACTCCGAGCAAACGCGCGGCCTCACCGCCCGGCAGATCGAAACCGAATGTGAAAAGAGCCTGCGGCGGATGGGCATCGAAACCATCGATTTGTACTATGCCCACGTGGACGATCCCCACACCCCGCTGGAAGAGTCGCTGGAAGCCTTCGATCGGCTGGTCAGGGCTGGCAAGGTACGGGCTATTGGCGCCAGCAATTATTCCGCCTGGCGGCTGGAGAAGGCCCGCTGGATCAGCCGGGTCAACGGCTGGGCACAGTTCGGCTGCATCCAGCAGCGCTACACCTATGTGCGGGCGCGGCGCGGGCAGGTCTTTACCCCACAGGTGGAAGCCAACGAGGATCTGCTGGCCTATTGCCAGGCGGAAGGCGTGACTCTGCTGGCCTACTCCGCGCTGCTGGGCGGGGCCTACACACGCAGCGACCGGGAATTCCCCCCGCAGGTGCAGGGGCCAGACACGGACAACCGTCTGGTGGCACTGCGGGATGTGGCCCGCGAGCAGAACGCCACCCGCAACCAGATCGTCCTGGCCTGGATGCTGGCCAGTGGCGTGCTGCCCCTGATCGCCGCCAGCTCCCACGAACAACTGCAGGAAAATCTGGACGCGCTGAACATCGCCCTGACCGATCAGCAGCTTGCCCGCCTGAACGCAGCGGGGTGGTAGGGATTCCTGACGCCCTGCCAGCGTCACCACCGGCCTGTCCGGATGGCGCTGGCCGATGACTTTCTACGTCTTGAAGGAGCATCACCTGTGAACATCTTCGTGCCGGGCCGTATTTGCCTGTTTGGCGAGCATTCCGACTGGGCCGGGGGTTACCGCCGGATCAATGCCGCGATCGAAAAAGGTTACGCCCTGATCTCCGGCACCAACCAGGGCATCTACGCCGAGGTCGAGCCGCACCCCTCCGCCCTGATCCTGACCTCGACCACGCCGGACGGCCAGACCATCGGGCCAGTGGAAATCCCGATGGAGCCGCAAGCGTTGCTCCGGGTGGCCGAGGAAGGTGGCTACTGGAGCTACATCGCCGGCGTGGCCTACCAGATCCAGACCAACTACCATGTGCGCGGACTGGTCATCGATAACTACCGGACGGACATGCCCATGAAGAAAGGGCTGTCTTCCAGCGCCGCGATCAGCGTCCTCACGGCGCGGGCCTTCAACCGCATCTATGACCTCAAAATGACCGTGCGTGGTGAAATGGAGATGGCCTACCAGGGCGAGATCACCACGCCGTCGCGCTGCGGGCGGCTGGATCAGGGCTGCGCCTTCGGCGTGCGCCCGGTGCTCATGACCTTCGACGGCGAGCGGCTGGACACCCGCGAACTCCAGGTCAAGCAAGATCTGTACTTCGTCATCGTCGATCTCAAAGCCCGCAAGGATACGATGGAGATCCTGCGGCGGCTCAACCGCTGCTATCCCTTCGCCCAGAACGAGATCGAGTCCGGTGTGCAGGAACTGCTCGGCCCGATCAACCGACGGATCGTCCATCAGGCGATGGACGCCCTGGTGGAAGGCGACGCTGAACGGCTGGGCGCCCTGATGCGCGAGGCGCAGTCCTTCTTCGATCGCTATGCTACCCCCGCCTGCCCGGAGGAATTAACCGCGCCGGTACTGCACCGCGTACTGAACTACGAACCGCTCCAGCCACACATCTGGGGCGGCAAGGGTGTCGGCTCTCAGGGCGACGGCACCGCCCAGTTTATCTGCCGCAGCGAAGCCGACCAGCAGGCCGTGATCGAGATCATTGAGCGCGATCTGGGCATGGAATGCCTCAAGCTGACCCTCTCCTCCGGGCCGAAGGTGCGTAAGGCGCTCATCCCGGCAGCGGGCTTTGGCACACGGCTCTTCCCCGCCTCCAAAGCGACCAAAAAGGAACTGTTCCCGATCGTCGACCGCGACGGCGTCGCCAAGCCAGCCATCCTCCTGATCGTGGAGGAAGCGCTCAACGCCGGGATGGAAGAGGTGATCATCATCGTCCAGGAGCATGACCTGGCGGCTTTCCAGGCATTTTTCAACATCCAGGTACCGATCGAGAATTACAACAAACTCCCGCCCCATTTTCAGGAGTATTCAAAGCGGCTGCTGGAGATCGGGCGGCACATCCGCTTCGTGATCCAGACAACACAGGAAGGCTTCGGCCATGCCGTGTACTGTGCGCGGGAAGCGATCGGCGATGAACCTTTCCTGCTCATGCTCGGCGATCACATCTACCGCTCGGATGGCGAGCGCTCCTGCGCCCGGCAGCTGGTGGATGCCTTCAACCAGCACGGCATAAGTGTGGTCGGGTTGCGCCGCACACCGGAGGATATGATCGGCAGCTTTGGGACGGTCAGCGGACGTTGGCTGGATGACGAGCACCAGACGCTCAACATCACCGAGTTCGCGGAAAAGCCCACCGTCGACTACGCACGCACCAACCTGCGGGTGGATGGCCTGGCGGAAGGCGAATACCTGACTCTGTTTGGCCAGTACATCATCAAGCCGCAGATCTTCGACTACCTGGAAGAGCACATCCGGGCCAACGTGCGCGAGCGCGGGGAATTCCAGCTCACCTCGGCCCTGGATCGCCTGCGTCAGGAAGATGGCTTCCGTGGCCTGATCATTGATGGCCTGCGTTTTGACATCGGCCTGCCAGAATACTACCTGCGCACCCTGACGGAGTTCAGCCGCTAGCCTGTCCCCGGCGGCCAATGGCCGAAAGCGCGGAATCAGGGCACAATACAGGTGGGGAGGCGTGCTACTGCAGCCAGACAGGCGGGCATTCTATGGGTTACTACGACATGACTCGCCAGCGGGTGACGCTGGACGGGCTGCGGGTGGTCTTCCATACCAAGGCCGGGCTGGAGACGTGGGGGGAAGTAGAAACATCGGTGTGCCTGCTGGCGGAAAACGCCGATGTCCAGCCGGGTGATCGCGTCCTGCTGCTGGAATCCGGGACGGGGGTGCTGGCTGTCTGGGCGGCTCGCCGCGGCGGCGAAGTGCACTGCTACGACGATAGCCTGATCGCCATCCGCCTGACACGGGAGACACTGGCAGCCAACAGCGTCACCGCGACTGTGCACGAAGCGCCGTGCCCGCACGGCAGCGCCGGGGGTCTTTTTGACGTTGGTCTGCTGGCCATCCCCAAAGGCCGCGCCTATACCCGTGCCCTGCTGGGCGCAGCTTTCCACGCCCTCAAGCCCGGGGCGCGACTGTACCTGGCCGGGCCGAATCCTGCCGGAGCCAAATCGGTGGTCAAAGACGCGGGCGTGATCCTGGGTCGCTCGGCGACCATCCGCACCAAAGCACGTAACCGGGTCGGCGTAGCCGTGCGGCTGGCCGGGGCGAGCGGCGCCCCCACCCCCAGCGAAGCTTACCGCGAATTCGAGGCCGCCGGGCTGCGCCTCTTCGGGATGCCGGGTGTCTTTAGCTGGGAAGAACTTGATGATGGCACTGCCCACCTGCTGGAGACACTGGACGCTTCCCTGTGTGCGGGGAAGCGCGTACTGGATATCGGCTGCGGCAACGGCGTGATCGGCCTGGCAGCTGCCCGCCATGGCGCGGCAGCCGTCGACCTGGTGGATTCCTCCTGGCTGGCCCTGGAATGCACCGCGCACGGCATCCAGGCCAACGGCCTGGGCGCAATCTGCCGCGTCTGGGCCAGCGACCTGTATTCCGATGTCGGCCCAGAACCCTACGATCTGATCCTCTCCAACCCGCCGTTCCACGTCGGCCATGCCGTTGACACCGAAGCCGCTGCCGAGCTGATCGGCGGGGCACGGGATCGGCTGGTTCCGGGCGGTCGGCTGCGGCTGGTCGCCAACCTGTTCCTGCCCTACGACCGGCTGATGGCCGATGTCTTTGGCGCAGGAAAAGTGCAGGCCATTTACCAGGGGCCGCGCTATCGCGTCCTGGAGGCGCGGCGCTGAGGCCGCTCTGCACTCATAGCAGAGTCAGCGCTACCGCTGCTCCGGTGACAATCAACGCCTGGGCGATGATATACGTGACCCAGATGGCATCTCCCAGGTAAGCCCGGCGCAGACCGCCGAACAGGCGCATGGCAATCAGCCCATCGGACAGCACAAACAGCAGGCCGCCGATGGCCAGCGACCAGAGCGGCAAAGCCTGTAGCGCAAGTCCAACCGCCATCCCGGCTACCGTCGCCAGCAGCAGCCCGTAACCCAGGCTGAGCCTGATCATCAGGCCGGGGGCAGAGCTACCCTGCGTCGCCATGCGCCACGCCAGCCCTCCCACCACCCACAACAGGACAACGCCTGCCAGCAGCGGAGCGGCGTTCGTCAGATTCAGAACCACAGCATACTCCCGCAGCGCCAGCAGATAGGCGATATGGCCCAGGCCAAAAGCGGCCATCCCCTTGATCACGTCCTGCTCCCCGAACACGCCGGCCATGAACAGATCGCCGACAAAACCAAGGGTTATCCCGACGACCACCAGCGCCGCTGCCGCACTCAGGGCAGTCTCCCGCGCACCGCCCAGCCAGATGACGATCGCCAGGCCAATCAGCAGGACGGTCTGCGGCAGTTCATGGTGCTTGGCCATACGCCCCAGCCGATCGCTATCGTAGCGCCCCCGCGCATACCCATAGACCAGCAGGGCTGCCACCGCCAGCAGGAGTAACAGCGCGATGGTTGCCCAGGGTGCAGACAGGCGATCCAGACCGAACATTTCCTCCCCCTTTCCCACTCCCCCACCAGGCACAGCAATCTTCCCCCATTCTACGCGAAAAGCTGCCGGGCTGTGCACCCTGGCCGGGCAGGTGATGGAAATCATCCCAGCCAGGGAGCAATCACCACTGGCTGAAGCCGGGGTTTGGTGTTATCCTGTTTTGTACAAGTTATCTCCTTGGATTGTGCATTTTGACCAAGCCAGGGTCGAAAGGAAGTTCAATGACCACAGCAAGTCCACGCGTAGAAGCCGCGAACCCCTATGAAAACGCGCTCCAGCAACTGGATCGGGCGTTGCGTTACCTGGAAGTCTCCCCCGGTATGGCGGAATTCCTGCGCCGTCCCAAGCGCGAGTTCACGGTAAACTTCCCTGTCCGCATGGACAATGGCGAAATCCGGATGTTCACCGGCTACCGGGTTCAGCACAGCATCGCCCGCGGCCCGGCCAAAGGCGGCATCCGCTTCCACCCGATGGTTTCCATGGATGAAGTCCGCGCCCTGGCCATGTGGATGACCTGGAAGTGCGCCGTCATGAACCTGCCCTATGGCGGGGCCAAAGGCGGCATCATCGTCGACCCGCGCGAGCTTTCCCAGGCGGAACTGGAGCGCATGACGCGTCGCTTTGCTTACGAGCTGACCCCGATCATCGGCCCGGATGACGATATCCCCGCACCGGATGTGAATACCGGCGCGCAGACAATGGCCTGGATCATGGACACCTACTCCATGATCAAGGGTACGCCTTCACCCGGCGTTGTCACCGGCAAGCCGATCCCGCTGGGCGGCTCCCTGGGACGCCATGAGGCGACCGGTCGTGGCGTGATGCACACCGTTGTGCGGGCGCTCAAACATCTGGACATCCCTATCAAAGGCGCGCGGGTAGCCGTACAGGGCTTCGGCAATGTCGGCTCGGTAGCGGCTTATCTGCTGCAGGACATGGGCGCCAGGATCATCGCCATCAGTGATGTGAGCGGCGGGCTATATAACCCCGATGGTTTCGACGCCCGCGATGTGCTGGCCTACGCCCGCAAGAACTCTAACCTGATCGAGGGTTATCCCGGCGGCCAGCCGATCACCAATGAGCAACTCCTGACGATCGAGTGTGACGTGCTGATCCCCGCTGCGCTGGAGAACCAGATCACCGCCGCCAATGCCGCCGACGTCAAAGCCAGGGTGGTCGCTGAAGGCGCCAACGGCCCGACCACCCCGGAGGCTGATGATATTCTCCGCGCCAAGGGTGTGCTGATCATACCCGACATCCTGTGCAATGCCGGCGGCGTCACTGTCTCCTACCTGGAATGGGTCCAGAACCGGCAGAGCTTTTTCTGGACCGAAAAGGAA
>FWPV01006575.1_pt1 | contig 21970 bp, 18 predicted proteins | sample 2228371 | NCBI WGS metagenome assembly FWPV01 (sample SAMEA103939776, study PRJEB20133) | metagenome | reverse complement strand
AAAGTCTATATAATTGTACTTTAGGGTTCTACGTTATACGTTCTACGTTCCACGTTCTACGTTTAAGGTTTCATGTTTTATTTTTCATGTTTTATAATATCCTTATGTTAAAAATTATTCACATACCCAATCCAATTTTAGAAAATCCGACGAAAAAAGTGGAAAAAATTGATGAAAAGATAAAAAAGATAGTTGAAGAGATGAAGGAAACATTATTGGCGCAAAAAGATCCGCCCGGTGTCGGGTTAGCAGCTAATCAAGTTGGGATACCATTATCAATCTTTTTAATAAGACCTGATATTAAAAATGAAGAATTCGAGGTTTTTATTAATCCAAAGATTTTAGAAAAGAAAGAAAAAGTTTCACGGTCTAAAACAAAAAAATCTTTAGTTAAATTAGAAGGATGTCTTTCAATTCCAAAAATTTGGGGTCCTGTAAAAAGAGCATCAAAAGTTTTAGTCGAATACGAAAATTTAAATGGAGAAAAAGTAAAAAAATGGTTTTCTGGATTTAAGGCAGTAATAATTCAGCATGAGATGGATCATTTAAATGGTATTGTTTTTACCAAAAGAACTTTAGAGCAAAAATTAAAGCTTTATAAGGAGGAGGGGGAGAAGTTAGTGGAGATCGAAATATAGATTTTTTAACTATTTTTTGGTTTATTTTTTTCCCATTCATCAAACAACTTTTGAAGATTAGCAATAATTACTCTTTGTTCTTCTTCTTTTAATTCACCAAAGCCTATGGCTTCTATATTTATTTCTTTTTTTAATTTTTCTTGATTGATGTCTAATTTACTTTTAGCTGATAAACTTGCTGGTAGATTAGCATTTTCAATATTTATTTTTCTAACAGTTCCAATATCAGAAAACATTAATCCTAATAATTTTGGCCAATGCTTATGATTATTAAATACCAGACCTCCATAAATATATAATGAAGAATTTTGATTGTCTAATAAACTATTTAAAGTATTAATTTTTTCTTTTATTCCAAATAACATTCCTAAAACTAAAACATCTATGAGTTGATTTTGTTCATTTTTTATTTCTGGGATTTTATTTAATAAATCTTCAATTTCTTTTTCACTGTTAGAAGTTATAGGAATAGTAATTTTTTCTCCATTTTGAGTTAATACTAAAGTGCCAAATGGGGAATCAGTTTCTGGGTAATAATATAAATTAAATTGTTGATTCTCTGATGATTGAATTAATAATCTTTGTAAAAGTTCTTCTATGTAATTATCCATTTTTTTATAAAAATTATCATCGTCTGATAAAAATCCAGTTTTTTTCCAAATTTCTCTAATAATTTTTAAGACGTTTCCTCCCATTCTTTGAGTTTCATAATGTTCATCGCCTATTCTTTTTTTACCTTTTGGATGAAGAATTTTAGCAACGCTATCAAAAGCGATTACTGGAGAGTTATTTGTTATTAAATTTGCATTTCTTGCAAGATTTACAATATTAGCTTCTCCTTGAAAATCATTGATAGTAAAAACGATTCCTTCTAATGTTTGAATAAATGGTGATTTTTCTAATCTAACATTTTCTAACAATCCCAGATCACCTAATAGTTTTTCTAATTGTTGATAATTTGCGTCTTTTTTGCCAAAAGCTCCAAAATCAGCTTGAGGAATTGTTAGGTTATCAGTTCTGAAGATTTTATTAACGACCATTCCTATAAATGTAGAAAAACGTAGATTTTCAAAATTTACACCTTGATCAAAAATACCTTGGACCAAATCAGGATTATTTTTTAATGATAACATTTTCATAAGAGTAGTTTTTTCTATTTTCTTTTCTACTTCTTCAGCAGGTATCCCTAAATATTCTGCTATTACTTTTTTTTGATCTTCATTTAATTCACAAGTTAAAGAAGGATCATCTAAAATTAAAGTTCCTTTATTTTCATATTCAACATAAAGGCTATTAGTTAGACCTGTTATAGTAAGTATAGTTAGTTGATCTGTTCTTAGTTCTTCTAGAGCTTCTCTTTGTTCTTGGTAGTTTTGTTTTATGTGTTTAATTAATTCTTCTAGCGATTCACCTTTAATAACTTTAAATTTTTTACCATCAAATTTACAAATTTCACTAGAATAGTCAGTTTGACATGGGGGGATTGTAATAGTTTCTTGTAAACCAAATTTAATTTGAGTAGAACCTAAATCTATTCCTAATGTCAAAAATTTTGGTGAGTAGTTAGTATTATTTTCTTTCATAATTTAACAACTTACCTTAAACTCAACAACATCACCATCTTTTAATTGATAATCTTTACCAACGATTTGCACTAAGCCTTGTTCGCGAGCTTTGACCCAGCCGCCAGCCTCAATAAATTTTTCAAAACTAATGACATCAGCCTTAATAAAATGTTTTTCAAAATCCGAGTGAATAACTCCGGCTGCTTGTGGAGCTAGTGTTCCTTTTTTAATTGTCCAAGCACGAACTTCTTTTTCTCCAGCAGTTAAAAACGAGATTAAACCTAAAATTTGATAACATTTTTTGATCAATCGATTTAGACTAGAATCATTAAGATTAAATTGTCGAAGATATTCTTTTTGTTCTTTTTCGCTAAATATTACAATTTCCGACTCTATTTTTGCTGATAGATAAAGATAGTTTTCAGAAGGGAAGTCGAGATTTTGATTTAATTTTTGGAAAATTTCTTTTATTTTATTTTCTATTTCTTGATGATTAGTTAATTGATCTTCAGAGACATTAAATATATAGATTATTGGTTTTATTGTTAAAAGATTAAAGTTTTTGACAATCTCTTTTTCTTTATTAGTTAAGATAACATCTTTTGCTTTTAATCCTTTATTTAATGATTGAGAAAGTTTTTCAGCTAAATTAGCTGTTAGTCGATCAATATCAGTTTTTACTTTTTGATTTTTAATTTTTTCTAAAGTTTGTAAGTCCGCCAAAATTAACTCAGTTTCAATAGTGTTAATATCATCAATGGGATTAATATTTGAGGCGATGTGAGTAATATTTTTATCTTCAAAAAATCGGACAACATGAGCAATTGCTGCGACTTCTCTTATATGAGATAAAAATTTATTACCTAAACCTTCACCAGTTGAGGCGCCTTTGACTAAACCAGCAATATCATAAAACTCAACAATCGCCGGTACAATTTTTTCTGTATTAACAATTTTTGCCAAAACAGGTAATCGCTCATCAGGCACTTCAACCACGCCAACATTCGGTTCAATCGTACAAAAAGGATAGTTAGCAACATTAGCCACTTGTTTTTTAAGTAGGGCATTAAAAAGAGTTGATTTTCCAACATTAGGTAGTCCAACAATTCCAATACTTAATTTCATACAAAGGTAAATTATACAAAAATTAATAAAAATTTAAAAGCATAAAAAAGTATAAAAAAATTTAATAAAAAAATATTAATAATTTAACACTTTATCAATTATTAAAGCGCTAATTTATTTTTTATATACATTACAGCTTTTGTACGGCCGAGCAAAAGTTGTAATACTTTAAAAATTTGTTATATAATCTTTTTTAGGAGTAAATATGGGGAGAAAAATGATTAAATTTAAGCCGAACCAATTGAAAGAATATATTTTAGCTGGTTTAGGAATTGGTTTTGTTTTAGGAGGTAGTATTTTATTGACTCCAAATTTTCCGATTGTTTTAGGTGGAATTTTAAAAATCATTGAGGAAATTAAAGGAGTGAAAGTGCCAAAAGATAAGGCAGTTAGAGTTTTAAAGCAATTAGAAAAAAGACAGTTAATTGATTTAAAAAGAGAAAATAATCAGGTTTTTGTAAAGGTAAAAGATAAAAATAATGTTTTGATTATTAAATATTCTTTAAGAGAGCTTTTAAATTTAAAAAAAAGAAAAAAATGGCGAGGCAAATGGTTTTTAGTGGTTTTTGATGTGCCAGAAGAAGAAAGAAAAAAACGAGATTATTTGCGAAGATTTTTAAAAGAGATTGGATTTTATCCTTACAATCAAAGTGTTTATGTTTTTTCTTATGAGTGTGAAAAAGAGATTAATTTAATAAAAAAAATTGTTGAAGGAGGGAAGTATATCAGTTATATTGTTGCAGAAAAATTAGAAAAAGAAGAAAATTTAAAGCGTTATTTTAATATTCATTAATAAATTTTAGATTGATTTAATAATAAAATTAATAATTTTTGTTTTTAATTTATATATGACAGCTTTTGCTCGGCCGTGCAAAAGCTGTATAGTTAAAAAATGAGAAATTTGTTTTTTTTAAATCGTTTTTTAAATTTTTTCTTATTGAATAATTTTATTATTAAGTTTTTTTAAAGATTATAAAAGCAAAAGAGATTATTAACAATCCGAGACCTAAAAACTGTAAATATTGAGGCCAGAAGATTATTTGAATTGTTAAATTGTTACATTGCTTAATGGTTGTATAAATATTATTTTTTACCTGATTATTACAACTTAATAAATTAGCAATATTTTCATCAATAATCCACCCATTCGCCCAGTTATTAACTAAAACATGATCTTTAATTTCTTGACCAAAGAAAAAGGGAAGAGAGGTTTTGATGAGGTGTTCTAATTTATTAGAGCTTGGAATAATAAAATACGCTTTCCAGCCGGGATGAAAGGATTGAGCATGATAAAAAATTGTATTTTTAGAATTATTTTTATTATTAATAAATTTTAAAGAAGTTAAAAATCTATAAGGTATTGGATTTATAGTAATTTTTTTTATTTCGTTTATTGAATAGTTTTCACCTATTGAAATATTGTCTAAAACTAGAGTATAACCAATTCCATCGTTTTCTAAAGGCGGTTGGATTAAAGTATAGGTTTTAAATTCATTTATTTTAGGTAAATATGTTTCAAATTCTTTTCTTTTTGAGTTGTTGTTAATTAAATATATAAGTAATGTTTTGCCAATAATGTTTTTTGCTTCGATATTAATTAAATATCCAAGCTGATGAGTTAAATTTGGAAGATCTATTAAAAAACAACTTGAGGCATCTTTACTTTTTAAGCGAATACTTTTGAAGTTTTTATAATTAATTGTTTCAATATAATAATTTTTTGAGGTGAAAGAATTACAGGTATTAACTTTATGATTAAAAAAATCAATATCTTCACTGGAATTATAACTATAATAACCTTCTATTTTTGGTATTTCAATAGTTAATAATTTATTTTTTTGATTAATATTTAATAAAAAATCAATTTTTTTCGATATAGATTGATCATTTTTATCATATTCAGTTTTTTCTAAGTCGTTTATTTCAGGTGTTAATATTGTTAAATTATTAATTTTGTTAATTGGTATTGGTGATTTAAAAATAAAACTATTACCATTTTCTGTAAATTTAAATTCTATATTTTTTTGTTTTTTAAAAGTGAATAAAGATCGGAAGGGATAAAAAATTTCGAATTGATTATCTTTGTTTAAAAAATAGTCACCGTATTCTTCATAAGTCTTATCTAAATTATTCCAAATATATTTAGGAGAAATAGAGATTAGATTATTTTTTATTGAACTAAAATTATTTACAGAAGTAGAGACAATTTCATAAACATCTATTTTTCCAAAACTTATTAAATATTTCGTTTTTTTTGAATTATTTAAGAGTTGTTTTAATTGATCAGTAAATAAATATTTTTGATTATCAGCGCTTATTATATTTTTATCTATAATTAACCAATTAATATGATATTTACTAAAAAGTTTTTCTAAAAGGTTTAAATTTTTTGAATATAAGGCTTGACTAATTTCCCAGTAATAGTTTTCGTTTACACTACTATATCCGTCAAAAGCTCTATCTAAAGTAGGTTGTTTTATTCAATACCAAAGAAACCCTGTTCCAACATAACCCCAAGAATAAAAATTCCAGTTCCAATAGGTGTGTTGAGGAAACAAGGCAATCCGACCAATAGGTTTATCATTAAAATAAGTCATTAAATCAAAATATTCCTGAGGAATATTTATTTTTAATTTGTTATAAATTAAATACCCTTTAAAAGCCGGTAATGATTTTAAGAAGATACAAATAATTATTACTATAATAATTGTATTAAATAATCTTATTTTTTGAGTAAGTTTATGTAAATAAAGTAATCCAATACCAAAAAATATGGAATAAGAGAAAATAGTTAAATTAGCAAATTTTGTAAAAGGAACTCTGAAAACTTGAGCGAAAAAAGGAAGTTTTCTTAAATATTCGTTAAAAATGAATAAAATAGGTGTATTATTAGCTAATATAACAAAAGAAAAAATAAAGAGAATAAAAAAAGGCGTTTGGTATTTGTTTTTTGATTTGAAAGAGTAAATAATTCCAAGAATCACTATCAAAAACTCTCCAAAAAGAATTAGTTCTATAGGTTTTTTATCGACAAAGTTTTTCCAAGGGGTCATCATATAGACATATTTTCCACTCGAATCAGTATCAGTGAAATCAAACAAAAATCCTTTTAGTTTAATAACGTTTTTTAAATCGCCATATTTTTATTTTGAAGATAAATATTTTCAGTTGACATAAAGTTCATATGAGATTCAACAGGAGATTGAATATTAGTATTGACAAAGTAAAAGAAATTAAAAAACCAAAAGGAATTAATTATGAATATTAAAAAAAATAAGAAAGCAATTTTTTTAAACAACTCAAGGCTCTTATTTTTTATTAATATTCCTAAACTAATAAGGCTTAAGGATATTAAGTAAACGACGAACATCGTTGGTACATAGTTCTGAGGTATTGCTAATAAGTTAATGATAAAGAAAATTAAAAGATTTCTTTTATTTTTATTTTCAAGCGTTTTTACAAATATATAAATGAGCCAGGGAAAAAAACCATAAAAAACTACAAAAGGATCAAAAGGAACATAAAATATTTGGATTGTTCCCACGTTAAGTAAATAATAAAAAGCCGCAATAAGGCTAACAACACTTTTTTTATTATGTTCGTTATTTTTGAGTATTATTTCATGCATTAATAAATATATTCCTGATGGGCCCAAAAAAAGCATTAAAAAAGTAAAAATATATCTTAATATTGAAAGAGGTAATAATAATGATAGAATCCATAAAAAAATAACTCTGGGTAGATCAGTTGCTATCATTAATCCACCAACAGCCCCTAAACCTTGATATTCTTGCCAACTGGCAAATATTTCTCTTTGTAAATTGAGTTTAAAGTTAAATTCTGGGTGGAGATTGTCCCAACCTGACAACCAAGTACCTGGTCTATAGTTTGTAAAAAAAAGTATTAATACTATACATAGAATTAATAGATATGGAAGAATCTTTTTAACATTTTAATAATCATTTAATAACCAGGAAGAAATCTATATTTATAATTAGATATTTTTCCTTTCTTAACTCTATTAAGTATAAAGGATTTATTAAGTGTTATTCTTAAGAAAAAGTAAAGTTTCTCAATTAATTTATTTGGTAATAAAGATATTAGTATTAATTGAGCGATGTTAACTAAAATACCATTAAGATTAGGTACAAGACCATTTAATACTGCTTCTATTCTAAGCTTTAACAATGAAAAGAATATGCTTTTGTAATTTACTTTTTTCGATGAATTACCATTATGTTGACGGTAATAAAGCATAGTTTGAGGTAGATTAGCAACTTGACCTAATCTTAATAATTTAAAAAGTAAATCGTGGTCTTCATAGTAATGATGTAAGGTTGAGTAATATTGAAAATCTTTTGGAAGATTATTTTTATTTATCATTATAGATCCAACTTGTAAACTCATAAATATAAAAGCCATTTTTCTGATTTTTTCATTGGTTAATGGAAATATTTTTTTGCCAAGTATCTTATTGTTTTCATCAATCATAATACATTGACCTCCAACCGCAATAATTTTGGGATTTTTTAAAAGAAATTTAATTTGTTTTTCTAATCTTATTTTTGGCATTAAGTCATCAGCATCAAAGCGAGCTAAAAACTTTCCTTTTGATTTAGTAATTGCATAATTTGCCGCATAACCCAATCCATAATTTTTTTTAGATGAAAAACTTTAATTCTTTTATCTTTTTTAGCCAATTTTTTTAATAATATTAAAGAATTGACTGTTGAGCCGTCATCAACAGCTATAAGCTCCCAGTTTTCATATGTTTGTTTTCTAACACTATTGATTGCATCCACAATAAAATCACAGGCATTGTAAACCGGCATAATAATGGAAATTAAAGGATTTTTATTATTAAAATTTTTCATAAATCAACCTCTATCTTTAAATTATTATTAAAAATAAAGGTTGAAAGAGAAAGAGTTTTGTTAACAAAGTATTTTAAATCGTACAAAGTACGATTGTTAGGTATGGACAACCTAACTACTTTGTTAACAAACCACCTAATGTGGAAACACTCTTTCTCTTTTATGACCTAACTAGCTTATAAAGCTAGAGGTATTTTGGTTCAGGGTTCCCCTCCATCCTTAGGGAAGACTTACATCTTTCCATAAGTAGGGAGGATTACTACCGGATAGTTCCGGCATAGATTGCCACCAATTTTTCAATGCTTGGTAGCATTGTTGTGGCACGTTTCGCCATTTTCTAAATCTGCCATTTCCTTCGAGGAAGTATTCACCCGGTCCGAACCAGTATCCTCGATAGTTGCCCGCCTTTGAAAGGTCGAAACTTTCATTGTTTATTTTTTTGACCCCCCACCAGAGTGCTGCGATTTCATTCTCTTGAACAACGTACAAACCATATACTTTTGGTTCGTAGTTGTTCGGTACCGTATACACTTCGAAACTACCATAATCTAGTGTTTGGCAGTCGATCGGCGTTGGGGGGGGCGCGGGCGCGGTTGGCGTCGTGGCGGGCGCGGTGGTTTGGGCGGGCTCCAAAGCCTGAGTCGGGGCGGGAGGATTTGCGGCTCGGGTGAGTCCGAAGCTAGCGAGGCCTGCAATGGCCGAGCAAGCGAGGCATATGGCGAGGAATCCGCCAATAACGCCAAGGACTAAGCCCTTGTTTGTTTGCCACAAAGCTGAAAGGGCGTTCATGGAATTATACTCCTTTTTTTCGTCTTTTTTTTCTCGTTTTCGTGCGTTTTCTGAATCTTGCGATTCAGGCACCGATTAATCCCTCTTTGAGGGAAGGCTTCATCAGCCTAGCTTTTTTATTATACTGAGAGTCTAAAACTCAGTCTCCTTTCCATTGACTTGCACTCTGAAACTAAAACAGATAAACCAGAAAAATTCAGCTTGCATCAGCTGACATCGGAAAAACAGATAAACCAGAAGAATTCGGAAGAATTCAGCTGACATCAGATGTCAGATAAAATCGGATAAATCGGAGAAGTTAGAGTTCGACATCCCCACATTTGTAAAAAAGATTTGATATCATAAAAATAATGGCTATTTACGATGTTACTGATCTTAAAGTATACGATCGAGCTTTAAAAACTCTTAAACTTATTTATAAATTAGCTTATCAGCTTCCGGATAGTCATTATAAGCTTCGCTTACAGATAATTGCATCTGCTGAATCTATCCCGTCTTTGATTGCCGAGGGATTTGGTAAAAAATCTTCTTGTCGTGAATTCAAAAGATTTTTGAAGATGGCGATGGGATCGTCTGATGAGACAATTACTCATGCTAGAGAAATCTCTCTTTTATCGGATACTATCAATAGAATTGATAAGATTCTCTGTAATCAAGTCATAGATGAGTATAAAATTATTTCAAAGCAATTGAACTCGCTTATAAAAAACTGGATTGATTACAGAAAAATCTGATTTATCCGATCTATCCGGTTTTCTGAATTGTTTCGATGATAGCCGATTTTTCTGATTTATCAGGTTATATTTAGTTCCAAAGTGCAAGCCAATCTCTCCCTACTTAAAATAATCCTAATTCGACAATAGAATTATTTCTTTCGGAAAGAAAGGAGGTTTCAGGAGGTATTGCTCTTAATCATGTACCGCCTTAACCCAACTGCGATTTTGCCCTTTTTTTCCTCCTAATACTTACTTCAAGACTTAAAACATCGTTATTCACTCAACGTCTTGAAGAGCGTATTTTGGAGGATTTAAGTAACCTGAACCCTTGAGGTTATTTCTCAAAAACCAATTTATTTTTTAGATAATCAAATGCAATCTTTGATTATCTGGTTTTTGATACTTTAACCTCTTTTTAAGGTGTTATAAAGCAGAACGATAGTTCGCTTCATAGTCACGAAGTGATCTTTAATCTACTTCATGACCTTTTGTTCTGCCTCATAACTTTTCATTTACCGCCCTTTTATCAGGCGGGAGCAAAAAATCCCGCTTAAAAAGGGAAGGAAAGCTTGGGGTTTTAGCCCAAGGATAGAGATCGATTAAATCGATATCAATCTTTAGGCTAAATTCCAGTTGATTTTTTATGATAAATGCAGTATTATATTTTTATAATCTCCCCTGTGCTCGGAAACGGTGCACAGGGTTTTTTTGTTATACTTAAATTAATGAGTAAACAAAAATCAGTAGTTATTATCGATGGCAGTAATTTTTACTACAAATTAAAAGAGTTAAAACTTCGCCGTTTATCTTCTTTTAATTATACCAAGTTTTGTTTGTTTATTAGTAAAAATACTCAACTGATTCAAAAGTATTATTGTATCGGTAAAATTAGAGCTAAGCAAAATGATGTCAAAGCCAGAAGAATGATGGCCAAACAACAATCATTTATTACTAGACTTAAAAAGGAAGGATTTATTATTCAATTCGGATATCTTTTAAAATCCGACAGTCACTATCATGAAAAAGGCGTTGATGTTCAAATAGCCACCGATATTCTTAAAGGTGCTTTTCAAAATCTTTACGATATTTGTTATTTGGTTAGTTCTGACTCTGATCTTATACCATCGATTATTGAAGCTCAGTCGAATAAAAAAACGATTGTTTATGTCGGTTTTCGCCATCAACCAAGTTTTTCATTACTTAAAACATGCGGTCGATCGATTCTTTTGAAAAAAGATGAACTTCAATTATTTTGCTAATTTAATCTCCCGATTTGTTAAGGTGCTTTAATTTTAATTTATTTATATCTTATAGTATATCATAAAAATGGATTAATATCAACTATAGTGATTATTAATAAAAGATTTTTTTAGTTATTCACGAATTATAAACATTATCCTGTTTTGGGGAAATAGGGGATAGTTTAAAAAAACTCAAAACTCAAAACTCAAAGCTCAAAACTCAAAACTCAAAACTCAAAGCTCAAAGCTCAAAACTCAAAGCTCAAAACTCAAAACCAAAACTTAAAAATTTAAAATTAAAAATACCAAGCTATTTTTTGTTTTTCATTGTTAAAAGACTTGAGCCAAGCATATTAGCTATTTGCTTCACTTCTTCAATTAATTCTTTTAATTTCTCACTTTTAAATAAAAAGTTTTTTGCTCATCTACTTCAAAATCACCAGCGTTAAAAACAATTTCTCGAGTTTCTGGTTTATAACTTCCTGGTCCTTCAACTGGAATTAGGTAAGAAGGGACAACATCTCTTACTTCCATACCAACTAATTTGGTTGTTGATGTGTTTTTAATGGTAATTTTAAAAAAGACAGTTTGTTCTGGTGAAAATCTTGGATCAGGGACAGATAAATTATCGACATATTGATATTTGGTTGGATCATTAGAAGTCCCTGGTTTACCAACCATTTTATCAACAACAATAGAATAACTTGGCCCAGGTTGACCATATTGGCCTTGTTGAGCGCCAACAGATGATGTAAAAATAAAAAGAAAAACAAAGATTAGAAAAATAAAAACTTTTTTCATAATGGTAGTATTTTACTATAAGATTTTTTAATTGTCAACTATAAGATAGTATGATACGAATATACGAATTTTATGCGAATGATGCGAATATGCGAATGGGTGATACGAATATACGAATGATGCGAATATGCGAATTAATTTATAAATCAATTACTATTTGAATTAAGAATTCTTTTTATATTTAGATATTTGCTTCGGAAATTAACTAAAAGTCCAAGTTTTATATTTAACGCAGATAGATATCTTTTTAGTGGCAAGATTCTTTCTCTTTGATAAGTTATCTTGTTTTCAATTAATTGATTTTCTATTGTATCAGCATACTCTTTTTCACTTCTAAATTTTCCTAATTGATTATGTACGTTAAAAAGAATTCCATTAATCTTATATGAAAGATTGGGAAAAATTATCTTTCCTATAAAATAAATATTAACATAGTGATGTTATTCGCATATTAATTCGCGGCATTCGTATTATAATTATAAGAATGAAACTTAATGCTAGAGAGCTTCGGGAACTTAATGAGAATCAAGTCAAAAAAAAACTTAAAAAACTCAGGCGTCATCCGATCTATTTTATTTTGGAAAATATCTATGATACTTATAATATTGGCGGGCTTTTTCGCTTAGCTGATGCTTTGGCGATTCAAAAGATTTATTTAGTTGGTGAGACAGAGACGCCGCCAAACAACCGGATTAAAAAAGCATCAATTGGGACTTATAAGGTGGTTCCTTGGGCGTATTATAAGACTACTAAGGAGGCGATTGAGGATTTTAAATCTTCAGCGCAGTCAATTTTTATCACAAGAGAATCTCACCAGTCTAAGGCTGGTTCTCTCGAAAGTGAAAAAATTGCTCTCACTTCAATTGGAAAAGTCTTTGCTGTTGAACAGGATAAAAAATCAATTGATTATAGAAAAGCCGATTATTCATATCCTTTAGCTTTAATCTTTGGTAATGAGACCTATGGAGTTTTGCCGGAGACTTTAAAAATGGTTGATGGGATTGTTGAAATACCAATGTGGGGAATAAACAAGTCTTTAAATGTGATAGTGTCGGCGGCGATTGTTAGTTATCATATTGTGAATAGTATTGAATAAAATATCAAAAAGCAAATATCAAAAATTAAAAGCACACTTCAAAATCTAAAAAGAATAAAACATAAAATTGGTTATAAGGTTGTAGATTGTAGGTTATAGGTTTTAGTAGAGAAAGTAGAATGTAGAACGTTAAGAATAGTTTTTAGTAGTTAGTAGTTAGTAGTTAGAAGTGAGTAGTTAGAAGATTTTAAACTTTAAACATCAAGCTTCATAATCAAACTTCTAACTTCAATCTTCAAACGTCAATTATTTTTTTTATTGTTAAATTGCTAAATTGTTGAGTTATTAGTTTTATTTAATTTTTAATTTTTAATTTTTTATTGTTTTTATTAATTTTCAGAGCCTTGTGCCAATCCATCTGATACCCCCGGGGTGTCGCTGGGATGGCCAGGACAAGCTAAAAATGAACAAAAATTAAAGATTTTTGATGTTTTTATTAATTTAATAATAAAAAATAAACTAATTTAAATGATCTTTTTTGGATTTAAAATTAAATTTGTTTAATTTTTTTAAATATTAATAATATTCATTATATAAGAATTTATTTAATAGTTTAATTTTTTATATAGTTTATTAATAAAAATAAAAAATTAAAAGATAATTTAAGATTATTTAGTGCTTTATAACAATTAAAAATATAGAAATAAAAAATACCTCTTGACAAATAAAAAAATATCCTATATTCTGAAATTATAAGGTTATTTTTGAAGGATCCGATTAAAAGTTTAAAATCCAAGGTGAAAGCCAAGGATAAAAGAAAAAAATATGAAAAAACAAGAAACTAATATGCCTTGGGGAATGTGGGCTGGCTAAAGTAAGAAGATAAAGAATTGAGAATAAGAGTTGATATTCTCAATTCAAATCCCATACGCCACCGAGTCGGCGGAGCAAGTTCAAAGGCTCGGTGCGTTTTTTTTATTGGCCAAAACGTCTTTTTCTATGACTATATTCTTTAATACAGTTTTGAAAATCTTTAATAGTAAACTCTGGAAGATATTTTTTTACAAAAATTAATTCAGAATAAACTGCTTGCCAAAGTAAAAAACCAGAAAGTCTTTGCTCTCCGCTTGTGCGAATAATTAAGTCAGGATAAGGATAAGGAAGATCTTTTGTGTCTAAATATTGATTAAAAACTTCTTCGTTTATAAAGTTTATTTTTGTTTTTATTATTTGGTTAATCGCTCTTAAAATCTCATCTTGACCACCATAATCTAAACCAATACATAAATAATTTTTATTAAATTTTTTTGTTTTTTCTTCAGCATCAATAATTTTTTTTATTAAAATTTTATCCAGCCGATCTTTTCTACCTAAATGAATTAAACGAATTTGATTTTTTAAAGCCTCTTTTAGATAAAAATCAATAATTTTTTTAAAAAGTTTCATTAAATTTTCTATTTCTTCTTTGTCTCTTTTCCAATTTTCTGTTGAAAAACCCCAAATGGTAACAACTTTTATCCCAATTTGAAAACTTTTTTTAATAATCTTTTTTAAAGATTGAAAACCTTTTTGATGGCCGATAAAAACCGGTAGATTATGTTTTCTTGCCCAACGTCGATTACCATCGGGAATAATAGCAACATGATTTGGAATCATATTATTTTTGTTGCTTTAACTGGTTTTTTAGCTAAAAAATTAAAAAGATTTTCGTATTTTAAGATATAGCAAGGAATTTTAAGACGAGCGATTTTTAAAGCCCAAAAAACTTTTTTCTTCATACCTCCGGTAACATCGATTAGAGGATTATGGGTAAAAACAGGCTCAATTTTTGGAAAAATTTTTTTATTGATAAACTCGATGGTTTTTCCTTGTTCGTTCAAAACTCCATCAGTATCGCCGGTAAAAATGATTTTTTTTAAGGGGATTTTTTGTTTTAAAAAAATTTTTGCTAAATGATAAAAAATTTCATCAGTAGATAGTACTCGGCCGCCTATGTTTTTGTCAAAAACCATATCGCCGTATAAAACTGGAAGGTAATTTTGATTTAGTGCCTCAATAATGGTATTAATAAAAAAAGAGTTTTTATCTCCTGATAAAAAAACTGAGTTTGGTTTAATTGAAATGCCAGGAAGATTGTTTTTTAATAAATTTTTAATAACTCTTTGATTAAGTTTTTGGACAAGGTTAGTGACAATTGAAAAGCCAAGTTTTTGTTCGTTAGAAGTTATTTTATTTTTTAAATTATATTTATTAACTTGAATATGACCAAAACTACCAGCGCCAGTGCCAATTAAAAAATTATATTGATTATTAGTTTCAATAAATTTTTTCAATTGAAAGACTAATTGGTCAATATTTTCTTGATTGATTTTTTCTTCTTGAGTTTTGTCGGTTATAGCGCTTCCACCAAATTTTATAAAAATAATAGGTTTCATTTTGATTTTTTTAGAGCCTGGAGCGGGAATCGAACCCGCACTCTAACCCTTACCAAGGGTTTGTTTTACCACTAAACTATCCAGGCTTTTTGGGGTGACTGACGGGATTTGAACCCGCAACACTCTGCTCCACAGGCAGATGCTCTACCGGATTGAGCTACAGTCACCAGGAAATTCAATATTTACTATAAAATATAAACTGTAAATTTCTTTATCAAGCGTTAATTTAATTTTTTTATCAATATTTATTATAATTTTTATATTATATCATTTATAGATTTTTATGAAAATAAAATTAATAGAAAAAACAGATTCCAATAAAGGAATGATTATTAGAGTAGTAATTTTAACTTCTTTAATTTTTGGTGGTTTAATTTACTATAATTTTTTTGGAAAAAATATAAAAAAAGACAGTCAGGTATTGTCAGAAGAAAGTAAAAAACCAATAGATTTTAAAAGTATTGATCAAAAGACAGAGAGTTTTGTTAAAAAAATTACTGATGAGTCAAAAAAAGCCGCGGATAATGTATTAGGTGAGGCAACAAAGATTTATCAAAATACAAGGCAAACAATTGCTTCAAGATCTTCAGAGGTTGTCAATGATTTAATTTTTAACTCAACCATAAAACCAATTTTGGATCAGTACGAAAAACTTCCTCTGGAACAAAAAGAGAAGATTAGGGAAGATATTTGTAGATAATGAGTTAGATAGTTTCTTGTTGCGAGTTACGGATTACGAGTTTAATAAATTAAAAATTTAAAATTAAAAATTAAAAATCTAAAATTACAATTTAAAATCAGCAATTAAAAATTGAATAAAATTTATTAATCGTTAATCGTTACTTGTTACTCGTTGCTTGTTACGTGTTAGAAACTATTCAAGAACAATTTAATAATTCAACAATTTAACAATAAAAAATAATTGACGTTAGAAGTTTGAAGATTGAAGCATGATTATGAAGTTTGAAACTTGATATTTAATGTCTCATTCTTTTTGATTTTTGATATTTGATTTTTGATTTTTGTATTATAATTATCCTATGGAAATTAAATATTTAGGTCATTCGTCTTTTTTAATAAAAACTAAAACTGCAAAAATAATTACTGATCCTTTTGATCCAAAGATGGTTGGATTAAAGTTTCCTAAAATTGAAGCCGATATTGTAACAATTTCACATCAACATCAAGATCATAATAATTTTCAAGCGGTTTTACCTCCAGAAGGTCAATCTAATTCATTAATAATTGATATGCCAGGAGAGTTTGAGAAAAACGGAGTGAGAATTTTTGGTTATCTAAGTTATCATGATGAAAAAAAAGGCGAAGATAGAGGTGAAAATGTTTTATATAAAATTGAAGCTGAAGGAATGATGGTTTTACACTGTGGCGATTTAGGACTAGTTCCTGATGATGATTTTTTAGATATGGTTGGTGATATTGATGTTCTTTTAGTTCCAACAGGTGGTTTTTACACAATAGATAGCGAAAAAGCTTTTGAATTGATTAAAAAAGTTGAACCATCAATTGTTATCCCAATGCATTATAATCACGAAAAACTTAATCAACAAATTTTCGGGAAATTAGCAAGAGTTGAAGAAATCGCTAAAAAGTTTGGATTGGAGAAACCAGAAACACTTTCAAAATTAGTTATTAAAAAAGATGAACTAACTGAAGAAATAAAATTAGTTGTTTTAGAAATTAGTTAATTATGGCATCTTCTCAAGCTTTAAAAACTCCTCCTCATGATATTGAGGCAGAAAGATCAGTTATAGGAGGTTTATTAATTGATTCATCAGCAATTAATTTAGTAATTGAGTTTTTAAAACCAGAACATTTTTATCTTAGAGAACACCAATTAATTTTTCAAGCAATGCTTTCTCTTTTTGAAAAACAACAACCAATTGATGTAGTGACAATTCAAGACGAGTTAAAAAAAACTGATTCGTTAAAAAAAATTGGTGGGAAAAGTTATTTAGGTGATCTAATTAATACGGTACCTACCTCGGCAAATGTAGAAAACTATGGTTTAATCGTGAAAAATCATTTTATTCGAAGAAGGCTAATTGATTTATCGTCTCGATTGGTAGAAAAGTCTTTTGATGACCAAGTTGAGGTAAAGAAACTTTTAGATGAGGCGGAAAAAGAAATTTTTTTCTTATCGCAAGAACATTTACATCGAGATTTTATTGAGTTAAAAGATGTTTTAGCGGAAAGTTTTGAACGATTAGAAGAGTTTATGAAAAAAGGAACTCGTTTAAGAGGAGTGGCAACTGGTTTTCCAGATTTGGATAATAAATTAGCAGGTATGCAAGAGTCAAATTTATTAATTTTAGCAGCCAGACCGGGAATTGGAAAAACCACTTTTGCATTAAATATTGCTTTAAATGTTGCTATAAAAGAAAAAAACGGTGTTGGGTTTTTTTCTCTTGAGATGAGTAAAGAAGAGTTAGTTGATAGATTATTAGTTGGTCATGCTGATATTGATGCTTGGCGATTAAAAACTGGAAGACTTTCGGATGATGATTATAAAAAGATTACTGAAGCGATGGGCGAGCTTTCTGATGCGCCAATTTTTATTGATGATACACCAGGATTATCAGTTCTTGAGATGCGAACAAAGGCAAGAAAACTTAAGGTTGAAAAAGATATTAAATTTTTAATTGTTGATTATTTACAGTTGGCTAATGCTGGTAGATACTTTGAGTCAAGAGTTAATGAGGTGTCAGCAATTTCCCAAGGATTAAAAAATTTAGCCCGTGAATTGAAGATTCCGGTTTTGACGATTTCTCAGCTTTCAAGAGCAGTTGAGCAACGAAGTGCTAAAAAACCCCAGCTTTCAGACTTAAGAGAGTCGGGAAGCATTGAGCAAGATGCTGATGTGGTGATGTTTTTATATCAAGAAGAAGAGTCTGAAGATTTATTAGATCAAAATAAAAAATTAATTAAGCTTTTTATTGCTAAACACCGAAATGGTCCAACTGGAGAGATTGACTTGATGTTTAGGGGCGATAGAGTAAAGTTTTATGGAGTGGAAAAATAGAATTTTATTTAACAAATCTTGTTATTTACTTTTAGTATAATTTATTCGTATACTATTCATGTTTGTTGATTATTATTTTTTAGAGCTTATAAATTCAACGAAATTACTAATTACTCTTCTTGCAGCTAATTGAAGGGATTGGTTGAGAAAATCTTGAAAATCTTCTTCGGAAAAATCTTTAAAGATTCCAAGGTTTTTTAATTGTTCTAAAGTTTTTCTTCTAATTTTTTGATAGCTTTCATAACTTATATATTTACCTCCACTTCCTTCAACTAATTTATTCAAAGCTTGTAAAAGAGGATTAAAAGCTTTATAAACTTGAACAATTTTTTCACTTTGATAATGAAGAGTTTCATTATCAGTTTGTCTTTTTATTTCTTCTAAAATAGCATCGCGAAAATAAATTTGCGCTTGACTAGGGAGAATACGAACTTTAAGAATAATTTTAGTTTGACCATTATCTAATCTAACACTATTAATTCCAACAATACCGATATGAGGGGTTGGATTATTAAGGTCAATTGTTTCTGGGGTGTAGGCGTCAGAAAAAGCAGTTGAAAAAGATATTCCATCATCTTTTGAGGTTAATACTGATGTCATTCCTTGAGAGTGACGTAAGATTTTAACTAATGAAGGATTTAAAAGTTGACCGGCAATTGATAAAGGTAATTCTTTAGTGCCAGAAATAGCGCTGACATAAGCGACATCTCCGACTCCGTTTTTAGCTCTTTCAATTGATCCTTTTAATTGATCAAGATTAATTATTTTGCCATTTGTATCAAAAGCAACAGCAACTGGTTGGACATTACTAAGATTTTGATTAATTTTTGATAATTCGGCTAAATCTTTACCTGCAAATAAAAATTGAAAATATTCTAAATGATTAGCTTTAGCAATTGCGATTTGTAGATTAGAAATAAAACCTAAGTCTGATAATTGTTTTATTTTTTCTATCTGATCAGGTTGTAATTCTAAAGAATATTGATAAACTCCTTCTATTAAAGGATGACTTAAATTATCTTTTTTACTAGCATTAGAGACATTTTTTTCATAATGATCTTCAAATGTTCTTTTTTCATTTCTAAAAAAATTAGGTCTATTAGTAGTTAAATTAATTGGAATTTGTAAATCATTTATTAATTTTTGAAAATGAGTTAAGGCAGGTAAGCCATCAAAAAATTGATGATTAAATCGAGCGGTAATCTTTGTCTTTCCTGCTTTTTTAAAAGCTAATCGAATAGCAATTTGATGAGAATTAACAGCAAATAATGAACGAGGGTCTCGGGTATCATCGTATACTGAACCAATCTGAATTAGATAATCGCCTTGGTAAGGGGTTTTAGTTTCTTCATTTTCTCCAAAATTATAATAAACATTTTGATAATCTTTATTTTTTTGTCTTTTTTTTGAGTGTTGACCATCGTATGAAATACTTAATCTTTGTTCTTCGGTTAATTCAAGATCTTGCCATTGAGCATTGGTTAAAGAGGAATTAATTCTATTTAAAATTTCTTCATCAGTCAAATCAGATTGATAATTAATTGTTATTTTTAAAACTCTGTTTTCTCCATCTAACAAGGTAAATCTTAATTTATCTTGATCTTGTGGTATGTGATATTTAATAAGATTTTTTATTGTTTGAAAAATTAATAAATTTGGTGATTGGTTTTGATCGAAAGGAATTTCTTTTTCTAACTCAAAACCAGCGGCTTCAGAAGATAGTAAATGATCAAATAAATAATTGAAATATCTTTCTAATTTTCTAGCAAAATCCGGATATTTATTGCTTAATATATTTCTTAAATAACGCGATCTTTCACCACCAAGACGAAGGTGCCACCAAAAAAAAGCTAATAACTCAGTATTAGCAACGTTTGGTGTCATTAATCTTAATTTATTAACTAATTCTAATACGTATTTTGGTGCATTTTTAAGAAGATTTTTAACATTATCGCTAGTTAAAGATATTAAGTATTCTAAAGCAGGTTTAAGATTTGTATTTAAAGTATTAGCTAATTCTTCTATTCTTTTTTTTAATTCCTCATTTGTTGGTAATTTAGAGCTGATTCTTTCAAATTCTTCTAATTTTTTATTTTTAATATTGTCTATAATTGGTTTTACATAATCTTTTATTTCAGGATTTAGAGAACTTAAAGATTGACGAACAGCAATATCTAACTCTTTTGAAGTTTTAGCTCGAAATATATTAGAGATATTTTCAATTAAATCTGGATTTATAGAAATAATATTAATTAAAACTTGAGTTTTTTTTAGTCTTTCTAAAGTTTCTTCATAGAATATTTTTTCTTCCTCATTAAATTCTTCAATTGGTTTTTGAGTCGGAGGTGAATTTAGATCTTCAAAATTTTCTTTGGAAGAACTAACTGCATCATAAGCAGCTTTTTTCAATGAATCTTCATCCTTGATAGCTAAATTTTCAGGTAGATTATCTAAAGTAAAATAAGGATGATATTGATTTATAAATCTTAATAAAAAAATTCTTAAAGCTAGAGAAGTAGTATTATTATCAAATCCATTTTTGCTTAGAAATTGACGAAGTTGATTATATGAAAAGTCTTTTTTATTTTCGAGCCATTCTTGAATGATATCTTCAGGATTAGTTGGTCGAGAATTAGTTGGTTGATTTTGTGGAGAAGGTTGTTTTTCGATTACTGAATTTAAAGGTTTTATAATGACAGTTTTCATATCTTTTGTTAACACTCTACTTAAATATAATTGTTGTAATAATATTTGTTGATTTGCAGTTAAAGCTAATTTTAATTCTGCGTAATCTTTAATATTTGTCCTTGAATAAGGTCCTGTGTTTATTTCTTTGTATTGTTTGTTATCTAATTCATTCATTTATTAATAATAAAAATAATTTACTAATAATTATTCCTATTATAGCACCAAAAAAAACATCTAAAAAATAATGACAGCTTAAATAGATACGCGAATAACTAATTAAAAAAGCAGTTAAAAAATAAAACCATCGACGTTTTTTATCAAAAAAAGTTAGTACGGTTGCAGCGGCAAAGGCAGTTGAGGCATGAGTTGATGGAAAAGAAAAATCTTTAGGACAAGAGTTTGTTAAAACTGGTTGAAGCTGGATGAAATTAGTAAGAAAAGTTGGGCGGGGTCGGCGAACAAGGTTTTTTATAACATTGTTAGTAATAAATCCAGTTAATAAAAATGATAAAGTAAAAACAATAATAAATTGTTTATCTTTTTTACTGATGCCTGGATGAAGTTTTTCTTCTAAGATAATAACGATTAAGATGATTAATAACCAGATTAAAATTGAAGCGCCTTTTAAGGAAAAAAAACTAAAAAAATAGTCAAAAAAAAGATTATGAGGGAAAATAGAGTTTAAAACCTTTGTTAAAAATATGTCAATTTTTAAAAAATGTGTCATTGAAATATTATAAAAAATCAAATATCAAAAATCAAAATTCAAAAATGCAAACCAAAATCCAAAAAGAATAAAACATTAAACATCAAGTTTCAAGCTTCATTATCAAATTTCAACCTTTAATCTTAAAATGTCAATTATTTTTTTATTGTTAAATTGTTAAATTGTTAAATTGTTTAAAACTTAAAACTCGAAACTCGTAACTAACTATATTTAATTTTTAATTGTTGATTTTTTATTGTAATTTTAAATTTTAAATTTTTAATTTTTAATTATTCTCAGAGCCTTGTGCCAATCC
>FWPV01006571.1_pt1 | contig 21987 bp, 18 predicted proteins | sample 2228371 | NCBI WGS metagenome assembly FWPV01 (sample SAMEA103939776, study PRJEB20133) | metagenome | reverse complement strand
GGCCTCGAGGTGGCCTGCGCCGCGCGCGCCCTCGCGCCGGAAGCGGAGGTCACCCTGGTCGCCGGGGGCGGGCTCCTGGAGGGGTTTTCGGCGCGGCTGCGGCGCCGCGCGGCCGCGGCGCTTCGCGCGCGGGGCATTCGGCTGCGGGAGGGGGAGCGGGTGGTCGCGGCGGAGGCCGGGGAAGCCCGCCTTTCCTCGGGCGAACGGCTGGCTTGCGCGGTGCTGCTGCTCGCCGTCGGGGTTCGGCCCCCGCCGCTCTTTTCGGATTCGGGGCTGCCGACCGACGCCGAGGGGGCCCTGCGGGTCAACCGCTACCTGCAGTCGGTGTCCCACCCCGAGATCTTCGGCGGGGGCGACTGCATCCACTTCGAGCCGCGCCCGCTCCCCAAGGTCGGCGTCTACGCGGTGCGGCAGAACCCCGTCCTCTTCGCCAACCTCCGCGCGTTCTTCCTCGGCGGGGCGCCGGTCCCCTTCCGGCCGCAGCGGCGGTTTCTGCTCGCCTTCAACCTGGGCGACGGCCGTGCGCTCGTGCACTGGCGCGGCCTGGTGTTCGACGGCCGCGCGGGCTTCCGCCTCAAGGACCGCCTGGACCGGGGGTTTCTGCGGCGCTTCGGGGAGTGACCGGCGGTGCGGCCTGCGGCGGCAGGCTCCGGATGTGGAGGTCCCGCTGCGGGAAGGGGATCTCGATGCCCGCCTTGCGGAATTCCTCGAAGATCGCGAAGTAGAGCGAACTCTTCAACACCCCCTCGGCGACGCGGCGGACATCGATCCAGACGAGCAGCCGGAAGACGAGCGCGCTGTCGGCGAACTCCGTGAAGAGCACGCGCGGCGGCTGGGCCTGCGAGACCAACGGCTCGCGCGCGGCCACCTCGAGCAGGATGCGCTCGACCACGCGCGGGTCGGAGCCGTAGGCGACGCCCACGTTGAGGCCGACCCAGATCATCGGCGAGGAGAGCGAGTAGTTGACGATCGTGTTGGCGATCAGGCTCGAGTTGGGCGTGAGGTATTCCACGTTCTGCCGGGAGCGGATGCGGGTCGCGAGCAGCGAGATGTCGATCACCTCGCCGAGGGTGCCGCCGACCTCGATCCAGTCCCCCCGCCGCACCTTGCCGCCGAAGAGGACGATGAAGCCCGCGATCAGGTTGGCGGCGAGGTTCTGGAGGCCGAGCCCCACGCCGATGCCGATCGCGCCGGCGAAGACGAGGATCAGCCGCAGGTCGACCCCCACGCTGTCGAGGGCGATCAGGGTGCCGACGCCGATCGTCGTGTACCGCACCAGGGTGTTCAGCGCGAAGCCCGTTCCCGGGTGCACCCCGAAAGCGGGGTAGGCCTTGTAGTCGAGAACCGCCTGGAGAAGCCGCGCCCCCAACACGAAGAAGCAGACGATCAGGCCTCCCTTGACGACGACCCAGACCGAGATCGGCGCGCCCCCGATCACGACGATGGGGAAGGAGAAGATCCGCGTGACGAGATCGAGCAGGCCGAGGAGGTTCAAGCCGATGCCCGCGGTGGCGACCCCGGCGGCGTAGAGGAGGAGCGCCCGAAGCGACCGCACCAGCGCCTGGGCGCCCTCGTCCTCCCGTGGGACCCGCGCCGCCCAGCGCAGCAGCCCGACGCGCAGCCCGTGGTAGACGCCGGTGAGGACCGCGAGGGCGGCGACGGTGAACCAGATCTTGACGAGAAGCACCCGGCCGGCTTCCCGAAAGCCGAAGCACCACAGGAGCGCGAGCAGGAAGGAGACGCCGACCAGGGGGTAGAAAAAGCGGTCGAGGAGCCGCAGGTAGGCGCGGTAGCTCCCGTAGGGAAGATCCGGCAGGAAGGACAGCAGCGCCCGCTTCTGGAGCATCAGCACGAGAAAGAGGCAGACGAAGGCGACGGAGACGGCGAACCGGATGAAGGCGATCACGTCGCCGCGGAAGCGGAAGGCCTCGGCGGCCCAGGTGAAGGCGATCGCCAGGAAGAGGCCGACGAGCAGCGGGCGGGCGGTGCGAAAGACCCGCCGGCCGTGGGCGGCCGTCGTGGGAACGAGCCCCGAGGTCAAGACCTCCCGCAGCAGGGCGATGACGAGCGAGGCCGCCGACCAGAGCAGGAGCAGATCCCCCGTCAGGGTGAACCAGGCGGCGCGGTGGACGACGATCGCCGTGATCGCCCGGTAGAGACCGAGCAGGGCGAGCGGGATGGCCGCCGCGGTCACGATCCGCAGGGCGGCGAGGAAGAAGGGGTAGAGCGCCTCGGGGATGCGCGGCCGCACCGGTCCCAGGGCGGCCTCGATGGCGCGGAGGAGGCGCTGGCGGCCGAACACGCTGTAGCCCAGGGCGGCGAGAAAGAGGAGCACGAGGAGCGAGCCGGCGATCCCCAGGGTGCGGCTCTCGGCCCGCGCCCGTTCGGCGAACTCCGGCAGGCGCAGGGGCAGCTCGAGGAACCAGCGCGAGAGGTGGTGCAGGGTGTCGAGGTCCCAGCCGAGGGGCGTCCAGCGCGAGAGCACGAGCACCTGCTTGCGCAGCTCGGCGCCGACCTGGGCGGCCTCCTTGCGCAGGGCGTCGTCCATGTCGGGGGCGATGGAGATCACGGGGGCCTCCGCCGGCTTTTCCTCGGCGGCCGGCGCGCCCCCGGCGGAGGAGGCGGAACCGGTCGCGGCCAAGAGCCCGAGCAGGCCGAGCCCGAGGGCCGCCGCCAGCGCGATCCGGCGGCCGGGGAGGCGGGCGAAGGGGGGGCGTTTGCTGTCCATGCGGTCACTCCCGGGCGGGCGGCGCGGGGCCGCCGCGGCGATAGAAGAGGGCCATGCCGCCGGCGATCAGCGCCAGGCCCGTCAGGTGAAATCCCCGGAGACGCTCGCCGAGCAGCGCCACCGAGAGCAGCGCGGCGAAGACGGGGATGAGGTTGATGAACAGGCCGGCCCGGTTGGGCCCCAGCCGTTCGACGCCGCGGTTCCAGCAGAAGTAGGCGACGATCGAGGGGAAGAGCGCGACGTAGAGGACGCTTGCGGCGACGCGGCCGTCGAGCGGGGGGGCGCCGTGGAGGGCGCACTCCACGAGAAAGGCGGGAAAGAGGGCCGCCGCCCCGAAGACGAAGGTGGCGAGGAGCAGGCTCAGGGGATGGATCGGCGGCCGCCGTCGCAGCAGGACGGAGTAGAGCGCGTAGAGGACGACCGCCGCCGCCATCAGGAGGTCCCCCGGGACGAGGTCGAGCTCGGCCAGCCGCCGCGGGTCGCCCCGCAGCACGATTCCGGCCGCGCCGGCGATGCAGAGAAGCACCCCCGCGAGCTGGGGGCGGGAGACGGGTTCGCGGTGCAGGAGCAGGCTGAGGAGCACGATCACGGCCGGCATGCTCGTCTGGAGCAGCGCGCCGTTGATCGCCGTCGTGGTGTGCACCGCGGCGTAGAGCAAGGTGTTGAACCCGGCGATCCCGAGCAGCGCCAGCACGGCGAGCCGCTTCCAGCCGCGGCGGATCTCGTGCCGGTCGCGAGCCGCCGGACGCAGGGCGAACGGCAAGAGGAGCAGCGAGGCGAGCGTCCAGCGGAAGAAGGCGAAGGCGACCGGCGGGATGAACTCGGCCATGCCCCGCGCGAGCACGATGTTCCCGGCCCAGCAGAGCGGGGCGGCGGCGAGGAGGGCGTAGGGCGCAAGCCCGGCGGGGCGGGCGACCGGCGCGGGGCTCATGGCGCCTGGGCGAGCACGATCCGCGCGTCGGCGACCACGCAGCGCTCGGGGGTGCAAAAGACCGGGTTCAGGTCGATCGACTCGATGCGGTCGGCGATCGCCGTCACGAGCTCCGAGAAGGCGAGCAGGGCGGCGGTGAGCTTCGGCAGGTTGACCGCCGCGCAGCCGCGGAACCCCGTGAGCAGACGCGCGCCCCGCAGGCAGCAGACCATCGAGGGGACGTCGCGCTCGCGAAGGGGGGCGAGCCGGGTCACGACGTCGCGGTAGATCTCGACCGCCGTCCCGCCCAGGCCGAGGAGGATCACGGGCCCGAACTGCTCGTCGATCTTCGCCCCGAAGATGAGCTCGAGGCCGGAGAGCCGTTCGGCGACGAGCGCGCCGGTGAACCCCGGAAGCCGCGACAGCCGCGCCCACGCCGCGGCCAGCCCCGCCGGGTCGGGGATCGAGGTCTCGACCCCGCCCACGTCGCTCTTGTGCAGGATCGCCGGCGAGACGACCTTGGCGACCACGGGGTAGCCGATGCGCGAGGCGGCGGCGAGCGCCTCCTCGAGGCCGGCGGCGAAGGCGTGCCGCGCGACGGGCACGCCGGCCGCTTCGAGCAGCCGCAGGGCCTCCGGCTCGAGCACCCAGCCGTGCGGCCGCGCGGCGTCCCAGATCCCCGGCAAGGCGTCCTTCAACACGGCCGGCACCTCCGCATCGCTTCCACCATGAAGGCCGCCCCGTCCACCGAGGAGGCGACCGGGACGTCGTTGAGCTCGAAGCCCTCGATGAGGATGCGGTATTTTTCCACGTGCGGCACGTAGGCGACCAGGGGCTTGCCGCTGCGGCGGTGGACCTCGCTCAGGCGGGCGCCGAGATCGGCGCTGATCCCCGGCGAGTAGGGCAGCAGCAACAGCAGGATGCAATCCACCTCCGGGGAGGCGCCCAGGGCGGCCACGACGGCGAGGAAATCCTCGTCGGTCGAGCTGCCCGTGAGGTCGACCGGGTTGCCGAGGGCGGCGATGGGGCGGACGTTCGGGGAGAGGCCCGCGCGGATCTCGGCCTGGAGCGCCTCGGTGAGGGGGGGCACCTCGAGCCCGAGGCCGCTCAGGATGTCGGTGGCGAGCGCGCCGTGGCCCCCGCTCACCGTGACCACGCCGACGCGCCCTTCGACGGCCCGCGGGTAGTGGCTCAGGGACTCGCAGAAGCAGGTCAGCTCGAACTCGTCGTGCGCCTCGACGATGCCGAACTGGGCGAGCGCATCGGAGAAGACGCGGTGGTCGCCCGCGAGCGAGGCCGTGTGGCTGCCGACCGCCCGCCGGCCGGCGTCGGTCTTGCCGGCCTTGAGCACGACCACGGGCTTGCCCGCCGCCCGGGCCGCCTCGACGAAGGCCCGGCCCTCGTTGCGGCCGAAGCCCTCCAGGTAGAACGCGATCACGCGCGTTTCGGGGTCGGCGGCGAAGTGGCGCAGCAGATCGAGTTCGCGCACGACGGCCTTGTTGCCGATGCTCACGGCGAGGGAGAGGCCGAGCCCCTGGGCGCTGAACTTGACCATCTGGTCGACGAGCACGCCCCCGCTCTGGCTGACGAAGCCGACCCCGCCGGGGTCGGGCCGAACCAGGCGCTCGCCGGGGAGAAAGAAGGTGTCGAACCGGCCCGGGGCGTAGATGCCCAGGCAGTTCGGCCCGATGAAGGGAAAGTGCGCCTCCCGCGCCATGGCGGCGATGCGCTCCTGGAGGTCGCCGCGGCCGCTTTCGGCGAACCCGCCGGAGACGATGACCGCCCCGCCCGCGCCGCGCGCGATGCACTGCGCCAGGACCTCGGGCACGGCCTCGGCGCGGACGGCGATCACGACGAGGTCCGGGGTCTCGGGGAGCTCGGCGATGCTCGGGTAGAGGGGGTCGCGCAGGAAGCGGCCCCCGCGGGGGTTCACGGCATCGACCGGGACGGGGTAGCGCAGCCGGATCTTGTTGTAGATCACGTTCGCCGGGTGGCGGTCGTTGGTGAGGGAGACCCCGACGACCGCGATGCGCCGCGGCTTCACGAGCGGTCGGAAGTCGAAGGGCTCCATCTCCCAGGCCTTTCCCGTGGACCCGGCCGCCTCAGCGGGCCGGAACCAGCCGCAGGAGCCGGTCGCCCCCGGCCCGGCCGGGGCCGTAGGCATCGGTGTCCGAGGTGATCGCGTAAACGGTCCCGTCCGGGCCGCAGGCCACGTCCCGGAGCCTGCCGAAGCGGTCGACGAGCAGGTGCTCCTCTCCCACGGGGCGGGTCCCCTCGACGCGGAGGCGGACGAGCCGCCGGCCGACGAGCGCGGCGAAGAGAAAGTCGCCCCGCCAGTGGGGGAAGGCCTCGCCCCGGACGAAGGTGCAGCCCGCCGGCGCGAGCGCCGGCGTGTATTCGACCAGCGGGGCGAGGGTCCCCACCCGGCGCTCGCGGTGGTGGACGAGCGGCCAGCCGTAGTTGCCGCCCGCGACGAGGAGGTTCACCTCGTCCCCCCCGCCCGGGGCGTCGTTCCAGGAGGGGCCGTGCTCGGTCTGGAAGATCCGTCCCGTTTCGGGGTGCACGGCCATCCCCTGGCTGTTGCGGTGGCCGTAGCTGAAGATTTCCGGGCGGGCCCCCTCCCGGTCGGCGAACGGGTTTTCCGCGGGGATCGAGCCGTCCTCGTTCAACCGCAGGGTCTTGCCGTTCAGGTCGAGGAGATCCTGGGCGCGGCGCCCCTCGCCGCGCTCCCCGAGGGTGATGTAGAGCTTGCCGTCGGGGCCGAAGCGGATGCGGCTGCCGAAGTGCTTGGGCCGGTCGCCCCCGGGGACCCCGGCAAAGACGATCTTCATCCCCCGCAACCCGCCCTCGCCCTCCTCGAAGGAGGCGACCTGCGTGCGCATCTCCCCCGGACCCTCCGCGGTGTAGGCGAGAAACAGGCGGCGGGTGCGGGGGTAATCGGGATGGGGGGTGAGGTCGAGGAGACCCCCCTGGCCGCGAACGGCGACCGCCGGCACCCCGGGGACGGCCTGCGCCTCGAGCCGGCCCCCCTGAACGACGCGGAGCCTGCCGGGCCGCTCGGTGACGAAGATCCGCCCGTCCGGCAAGGGGACGACGGCCCACGGGCTCTCCAGGCCCTCGGCCAGCACCTCGACCCGGAACGTCCCCTCGGAGGAGGGCAACGGGGGCACCTCCGGGCCCAGGCGCGCTTTCGCCCAGGCGAGGAGGTCATAGCCCCGGGCCCCGGGGGGGAAGAGCGCAAGCACGCATCCGGCGCACAGAGCCGCCCGCACGAGACGGCCCGCCGCCCGCTTCCTCGACGGCGACATGAGTCCCTCTTACCACGGGTGACGCGGGCCCCGCAAACGGGGCGGGCGGCTCACGGCGCGCGGCCCGGGGTGGCCTCGCCGGCCGGCCTGGGGTATAGACAGAGTACGAGGTGCCCCGTGACCCTGCCCGCTTCGCCCCCCGCCGCCCCCTGGGACGGGGAAGCCTTCCATCGCCGTCTCCTCCGGCTCCGGGAGGAGCTGCCGCGTCTTGCCGGCCTTCTCGACCCCGGCCTCGCCGCCGCGCTTGGGCCCTGGTGCCGGGCGATCGACCGGAGGCTGCTCCACCGCTTCGACCCCCGCTTCCCCCTCGTCGCCGCCGTCTGCGGCGGGGGTTCCGCGGGCAAATCGACCCTGTTCAACGCCCTCGCCGGCGGGCGCTTTTCGCCCGTCGGCGGCCGGGCCGGCATGAACCGCCGCGTGCTCTTCGCCGTCCCCTCGGCCTTCGCCGGGATCCCCGCTTTTCTCGAAACCCTGGGTCGGCCCTTCGGGGCGACCCCGGAGCCCTTGTCCCGGCCGGACGAGCTCCTCGAGCCCGGCGCGCCGCGCTTCGTGGTTTCCGGCCCCGGCGCCCCGCCGGTCATCCTGCTCGACACCCCCGATTTCGACACCGGCGGCCGCGGCGACTACGTGAACCGGCCGGCCGCCCAGGCGGCCCTCGAGGCCGCCGACCTGCTCATCTACCTTTTCACCAACGCCACCTACGCCAACCGCGACAACACCGATTACATCGCGGGCCTCCTGACCGGGATCGGCCGCCGGCGCTGCCTGCTCGTCTACCGCTGCTACCGGAGCTACCCGGCGGAGGAGGTCGCGGAGCACTCCCGCTTTGTGGCCCGCAACCTCTACGGGGACGACGGCGATTCCTGGATTGTGGGCCGCTTTCGCCTCGACGAGGACAACCGCGTCGCCGAGGGGCGGCATCCCCCCCAGGTCTCGCCCCTCGAGGCGGGCGGCCCGGGGCTCGCGGAGACGCTCGCCGCGATCGATGCCGGCCGCCTGCGCCGCGAGATCTACGCCGCGACCCTCGCCGACGTGCACGCGCAGGCAGCCGCTTTCCACGGGCGGGCCCGGGTCGAGATGGCGCGGCTGGAGGCCTACCGCGACGCCCTTCTCCAAGCCCAGGGGCGGGCGACCCGGCGGGCGCTCGCCCATCTGCCGATGGAGGCCGTCGTGCGGCGCTTCGCCGCGGTCTGGGCCGCGGGCGAGCCGCCCGCGGTGCGGTTCATGCGGCGAGCGGGCGCGGTGATCGAGTTCCCCTTCCGCGCGGCGATCGGGCTCCTGCGGCGCGGCGAGGCCAAGGCGCCGGCGGCGGATGCGGAGCGGACCTACGCCCGGCGGCTCGAGGAGGACCTGGTCGCGGCCGTGACCGTCCTGCACCACGAACTCCTCCAGCCGGTTCTCGCGGCCGCGGCGGAGGCGGGCCCGGGGCCCGGGGGGGCCGTCGCCGTGCCGGTCGCGATGCGGCCGGCCCTCGAGGAGTTCTCGCGCCGGCCCTTCCGGGAGATGCTCGCCGCGGTGCTCGCACGACGGGAAGAGATCGGCGCCGTGGGGCCGGCGACGGAGACGACCCTCGAGCGGGTTGCCCGGCGTTTCCGGCGCCGCATGGGGTGGCGGGAAAAGACCCGGCAGACGCTCTGGGCCTCGCTGAACGTGCTTCCGGCCGCCGCGGCCGTGACGTACGTGCTCGCGACCGGCGACGCCGTGGGCGGGGCCACGCTCAAGGTGAAACTCGCGGGGCTCTTCGGGGCGAAGGACCTCTATGCCCTGGTCGCGATCCCCGTCACCCACGGGCTGAGAGAGGCGGACCGCCGCCGCCTCGAGGAAATGCTCGAGCCGATCACCGCCGGGTGGCTGCAGGAGTCCTCCGCCCGCCTCCAGGCCCTGCTCGAGGAGCACCTGACCGGGCCTCTGCTGAGGCGGCTCGAGGAAATCCTTGCAGAAAGCCGGGGCCGGGAGGCCGACATCGAGGCCGCGCTTGGCCCGGGCGGTGCCGGGGGAGCCGGGCGCGATGCGGGATGAAGCGTTCGGGACGGCCCCCCCGAGCGGCGCGGCCCGCCTGGAGGAGATCGCGGCCGATCTCGCCGCGCTCGAGGCGCGCCTGGGGAAGCTGACCCTCTGGCAGCCCGCGGCCGGGCTCTCCGCCCGTTGCGCGGAGACGTTGCGGCAGGTGCGCGCGATAGCCGGGCGCCTCGAGCATCCGCTGGTCGCGGTGCTCCTCGGCCCCTCGGGGGCGGGGAAATCGACCCTCGTGAACGCGCTTGCGGGCGGGGAGGAGGTCGCCCTCTCGGGGCGCCGGCGGCCGACCACGGAGCGGGTGGCGGTGTTCGCCGCCTCCGCCGGCGAAGCGGAGGCCGTCGCCGCCCTCCTGGGAGGGGAAGCGGCGGCCGTGCCGGCCGCCGGGCTGCCCGCCGGCCTGGTCCTCGTCGACACGCCGGATACGGATTCGATCGGCGCCGGCCGTCATCGAGCGGCCGTCGACCATGCCGTCGCGCAGGCCGACCTGATCCTCTGCGTGTTCGACGCCGAAAACCCCAAGCGCCGCGATGCCGTGGACCGCCTCGCCCCCCTCGTGCGGCGCGTTGACGGCCGCTCGGTCCTGGTCGTCGTGAACAAGTGCGACCGGCTGGACGAGGCCGAGTGCCGCGACGCCCTCCTCGACGACGTCCGCGGGCACCTCGCCGCCGCGTGGGGAATCGCCGTGGAGGCGCCGCTCGCCGTCAGCGCGCGGCGGCACCTGCGCGCTCCGGCGTGGGACCCGGGGGCCGAGCCCCGCCACGGCCACGACCGGTTCGCGGCGTTGCGCGACCGCTTGACCGCCGCCGCGGCGGGAGGCAGCGGCCGTACCGATCGGCGGATCCAAAACGCCCTGCGCCTGCGGGATTTCCTGTTCGCGGAGCTCGAGGCGCTGCTTGCCGCCCGCCGCCCGGCGCTGGAGGAGGCCCGCGTCCTGCTTGGGCGGGCTCTCGCCGAAGCCCTGGAACGGGCGCTCGCCGTCTTCGATCGCGGGGAGGGCTTCGCCGCCGGCGAGGCGGCCGCCCTCCTGCAGCGCCGGGTCGCCGCGGCCTGGTCGGGACCGCTCGGGTGGCTTCTGCGCCTCGCATCCCGGCTCTCCGGCCTGGGACGCGGGATCTTCGGCCGCCTGGCGCCCTGGCGGGCCGCCGCCAAACGGCGCCGCCAGGCGCGCTCCCTCCTCGGCGAAACCCCGGCCGCCGTGGAAGCGGCCTTGCGGGCCTGGCGCCTGCACCTCCTCGCCGCCTGGCCGGAGGCGGCCGAACGGCTCGTGGCCGGAGGCTTCGACCCCGCCGTCCGCGATCCCCGCCGGCCGGAGGAACTCGCGGGGCGCCTGGCCGTCCCGCTGCTGTCGCGTTTTCCGCAAACGGTCGCGGAGACCCTCGAGGCGACCGCGCGGCGGTTCGGCGCCTTTCCGGTGCAGGCGCTTTTCCACGCGCCGGTCGTGGGGATGCTCGTCTGGATCGGGGCCGAAACGGTGGTCTCGTTGTTCCGGGGCCGCATCCTGCCGGGCGACTATTTCACCCACGGCGTTTGGGCGATCCTCCTCGTCGTCCTGCTCAGCCTCACCGGGCTGCAGATCGCGCTGCGGGCGGCGGCCGCCCCCCGGCGCCTGCTGCGTCGCGCGCGGGCGCGCTTTTCGGCCGCGGCCGCGCAGCAGGTCTCCGCCCGCCTCCGGGATCACCCGCTTCCGGCGCAGCTCGAGGACGTTCTGCTCCTCGGCCGGCCGCCTGCGGGGAACACCGCGTGAGGCTCAGCGGCCGCGCGCCTTGCGCTCGGCCTCCATCTTTTCGATCAGGGCGACGCGCTCGAGGATCTCGTGGTTGGCGAGACCCCGTTCTTCGAAGCGGCCGCACCAGTCCCGGTCGCGGGTGACCGGCCAGACCGCAAGCCGCAAGGCCCCCCCGCCTTCCCCCCAGGCCGGGTGCGGGGCGTGGTGGCGGCATTCCCCGACCAACCCCTCGTCGGTGCCGCCCGTCTCCACCCAGAACTTGCAGGTTTCGCAGGTTGTCGCCGCGCTCATGGATGCTCCCGGAACGTCCTTCCCAAGACGTGCACTGCGCCGCCGATGCGTGCGGCGGCAGAAGCATCTTCGGCCGTCGCGGCGGAAAACTTTACCCGCTTCGGCCGGGGGATTCCTCCCCCGCCAGGGCGGCGACGAGCTCGCGGCAGAAGGCGGGGATGTCGGCCACGACCCGGCCCCAGACGCGGTTGCCGTCGCGGAACGCGGGCAGGTCGACCCAGGTCGCCCCGGCGTTCACCAGGTCGTCGCGGATGGCGAGGGTGCCGCCGGCTTTCCGGCCGCGCAGGATTCCCGCCGAGATGGCGACCTGGCCGCCGTGGCAGATGAAGGCGATCGTCCGGCCGAGAGCGTCCATCTCGCGCACCAGGCGCGTCACCTCCGGGTGGCGGCGCAGCCGGTCCGGGGCCCAGCCCCCCGGGACGACGAGGCCGGCCAGCCGGACGGGATCCAGGGCGGCGATCGTCGCCTCGGGCTTCACGACCAGCCCCTGTTTGCCGCGCACGGGCTCGGGCTGCAGGGCGGCGGTGATCGTCTTCGCCCCTTCTTCTTGCAGCCGCATGAGCGGGACAAAGTACTCGAGGTCTTCGACTCCGTCGGCCACGAGAAACGCGATCTCCTTGCCCGCAAGGCGCATGGCGTCCTCCTTTCTTCCGCAGGATTCGGTCTTTGCCTGAAACGCGATCCCTGGTAGTAGGCGAAGATAAATCGTGCCTCCTCCGGGGGCGAGCCCCGGGGCCAGGCGGCGAGGTGGAGGATGATCGAAGAAAGACCCTGGCACGGCCTGCCCATCGAGGAGGCGGCCGCGGCCCTCGAAAGCGACCGGGAGCGGGGGCTCTCCGCGGAAGAGGCCGCCGCGCGCCGGGCGCGCCACGGCGAAAACCGCCTGACCCCGTTCAAGACCCACGGCCCGCTGATGCGCTTCCTGCTGCAGTTCTCCCAGCCGCTGGTCTGGATCCTGGTCGCGGCCGCGGCCGTCACGGCCGCCGTCGGGGAATGGCTCGACGCGGTCGTGATCCTCGCCGTCGTCGTGGTGAACGCCCTCATCGGCTTCGTCCAGGAGACCAAGGCCCTGCGGGCGATCGAGGCGCTCCAGCGCGCGATGACGGCGACGGCGCTCGTCCTGCGCTCCGGGGAAACCCAGCGCGTTCCCGCCGAGGAGCTCGTCCCCGGGGACGTGGTCCTGCTGCAGTCGGGCGACAAGGTGCCGGCCGACGTGCGGCTTTTCGCCTGCCGCGAGTTTCGCGTCGACGAGAGCGCCCTGACCGGCGAGAGCCTGCCCGTCACCAAGGGCGACGACCCCGTGGCGGAGGATACCGCCCTCGGCGACCGGCGCTCCATGGGCTATTCCTCGACGCTCGTGATCCACGGCAGGGCGAAGGGGCTGGTGGTCGCGACGGGGGATCGCTCCGAGATCGGCCGGATCAACCGCCTGATCGCCACGGCCGAGGTCATGGCCACGCCGCTCACCCGCCGGATCGAGCATTTCAGCCGCCTGCTGCTCGGGGTCATCCTCGCGCTCTCCGGGGCCACCTTCGCCGCGGGCATCCTTCACGGCCATTCCTGGGTGGACATGTTCCTGGCCGCCGTGGCGCTTGCCGTGAGCGCGATCCCCGAGGGCCTGCCCGCCGCGCTCACGATCACGCTCGCGATCGGGGTCGCGCGCATGGCGCGGCGCAACGCGATCATCCGCAAGCTGCCCGCCGTCGAAACCCTGGGCAGCACGACCGTCATCTGCTCCGACAAGACCGGGACCCTCACCCAGAACCAGATGACCGTGACCGCCCTCCACGCCGCGGGCTCGGACTACGAGGTGACCGGGGTCGGCTGGGCGCCCCGGGGCGAAATCCGGGCGGCCGAGGGGGGGCCCGCGCCGGAGGCGAACCGGGCGCTCGCCGAGCTGCTCGCGGCGGGCGCCCTTTGCAACGACGCCCGCGTGATCGAGACCCCCGACGGCTTCCGGGTCGAGGGCGACCCCACGGAGGGGGCGCTGCTCGTCGCGGCGCGCAAGGCCGGCCTGGACCCGGACGCGCTCTCCCGGGACATGCCGCGCATCGACGCGATCCCCTTCGAGTCCGCCCGCCAGTACATGGCCACCCTGCACGACGCCGGGCCCGGACGACCGCGCGTGGTGTACGTCAAGGGTTCGGTCGAAAGCCTTTGCCTCGACTGCGGCACCCGCCTCGGCGCGGACGGGTCCCCCGAGGTCGCCGACCCGGCCGGCCTGCACGCGGCGGCCGAGCGCCTGACCGCCTCCGGCCTGCGGGTGCTCGCCTGCGCCCGCCGGGAGATGCCGCCGGATGCGGAGCGCGTGCGGCCCGAGGATCTCCGGGAAGGGCTCGTCTTCCTGGGGCTCTTCGGCATGATCGACCCGCCGCGGCCGGAGGCCCGGCCCGCCGTGCGGCAGTGCCTGGAGGCGGGGATCCGGGTCAAGATGATCACCGGGGATCACGCCGGCACGGCGGCGGCGGTCGCGCGGCAGCTCGGCCTCTGCGGCGAGGCCTGCTCGCCGGAGGCCCGGGAGGTGCTGACGGGAAGGGACCTGGCCCGGCTCTCCGGCCCGGAGCTCGAGGAGGCGGCCGAGCAGAGCGCGGTCTTCGCGCGCGTCTCCCCCGAGCAGAAGCTCCGCCTCGTCGAGGCGCTCCAGCGCCGGCGCAACGTGGTCGCCATGACCGGCGACGGCGTGAACGACGCCCCGGCGCTCAAGAAGGCCGACATCGGGATCGCCATGGGGATCAACGGCACGGAGGTCTCCAAGGAGGCGGCCGACATGGTCCTCACCGACGACAACTTCGCGACGATCGAGGCCGCGGTCGAGGAGGGCCGCGGGGTCTTCGACAACCTGACCAAGTTCATCACCTGGACGCTCCCCACGAACGGCGGGGAGTCGCTCGCGCTCATGGCGGCCGTCTTCTTCGGGCTCGACCTGCCGGTGCTCCCGCTGCAGATTCTCTGGATCAACATGACGACGGCGGTGCTCCTGGGCCTGACTCTCGCCTTCGAGCCCAAGGAGCCCGGGATCATGCAGCGGCCGCCGCGGGAGGCGGACGAGCCGATCCTCGGGCCGGTGCTCCTTTTGCGCATCGCGATCGTGAGCCTCCTTCTGATGGCCGGGGCCTTCGGGCTCTTTCAGCTCGCCGTGCTCCGCGGGGACGAGGTGGAGCGGGCGCGCACGCTCGCCGTGAATCTCTTCGTCTTCGGCGAGACGGCCTACCTCTTCAACTGCCGCTCGCTCACCCGGCCGGTGCGCGAGCTCGGCTGGTTTTCGAACCCGTGGCTCTGGGGCGGGGTCGCGCTGATGTCCGCGCTCCAATTCGCCTTCACCTACGTCCCGGTCTTCAACCGCCTCTTCGGCAGCCGGCCCCTGGAGCCCGTGGACTGGCTGCTCGTGTTCGGCTCAAGCGCGGCGGTGAGCCTCGTGGTGGGTGCCGAAAAGGTCATCCGCCGGCGCTCGAAGGCGCGCGAGCGCTGAGCGAGAGGTCGCGGAAACGACGCCTGCGAACCTCAGCCCCCGGGGCCGCGGCCGGTGCCCGCCCGGCGGCACAGGCGCCGGCGCAGCCATTTCCAGGGGAAAAACATGGAGACCTCCTCGCGGTAGCGGCGGTAGTCGTCCCCGTGCCGGCGAAGGAGCGTGCGCTCCTCGCGGAAGGCCCCGGCGACGAAGTAGGCGCTGAGGAGCAGGTTGAGCACGAGGCCGAAGGGGCTGGCCTCGCGCGCCCAGACCAGCAGGATGCCCCCCGCGTACCAGGGGTGCCGCACCATCCCCAGAACCCCGCGGGTGACGAGCGGTTGACCGGCGCTCTCCGTTCCGCCCCCCCGGCCGACCCCCAGAAAATTCCCGAGGGGGTAGACCCGCGCGCCGGCCGCAAAGAGGGATGCCGCGGCCGCGACCAGGGCGGCCTGGACGGCCCGCAGGGGCCCCTCCCAGCGCAGGATCGGGCCGGTGTCGATGGCGAGGGTCCAGGCCGCCAGCGGGGCGAGGGTGAGCAGCGAAGCGAGGTTGTAGGCCAGGCGGTAGCTGTCCACGCGGCCGCCGCGGCGCGGGCGCCCGGCCCTTCCCCCGGGATGGGCGAACGCGCTGTGCAGCACGCACCAGATGGCCCAGAGGGCGAGGCAGGCCCCGTGTTCGAGTGTCCAGTCCATGTCCGGTCCGTCGGGCACGCACCAACGCCCGGGAGCCGACGATCTCCCGACCGCGGGAGTGTAGGCACGGGCCGGGGGGGAGTCCAGAGCGTTCGGCCGGCGGGGGGATTGGGTGGGGATACGGGACTTGAGGCCGGTTACGGTGCGCCCGGCGGATCGCCGGGCGCACCGCGCGGTTTCCGGGCTTACTTTTTCTTTTTCTTCGGCGAGGCGGGCGGGGCCGGGGGTTGAGGGTAGCCCTTGGCCTTGGCGACCTTGGCCATCTCGGGCCCGTGGGCGTAGATCAGCCCGTGGAAATGCTCGCCCTTGTAGAGCAGGACTTTCGTGTTCCCCAGCTGCCAGAGGGCGCCGCGGGCGTCTTCGGACTTGGGTGCGCCGTGCTCGCGGGTGAGCGCCTCGCGGATGCGCTCGAAGGGCGCCTGCGCGGGGTGAAAGAAGACGCTTGCCGTGTAGAAGCGGTTTTCGTGAAAGCCGAAGGATGCGTCCCGGACGGGGAGGCCGTGAAACTCCGTCATCCTCCCGGCCAGGAATTTTTCCTTCCCGGCGATCGCGTCATCCACGGGCAGGATCTTGTTTTCGCACAGCCCGGCCTGAATGCAGGCATCGGCGGGCTTCGCCCAGGAAAGGCCCCGGAACCCCTGCGGGTCCGAGGCGGCCGGGGCGCCGCCGGCGGCGATCAGGCCCGCCAAAACGACCCCAACGGTCAAAAGCGACATGCGGTTCATGGTGGGTTTTTCCTCCTCCATGGGGGGTTGCGGGTGACGGTCGAGCGCTCCGGCGGCGGTCATTTTCCGCCTCCGCCCCCGCCGCCGGTATTGTGGACGAGGTAGGTGTGGGTTTCGCCCACGACAAAGAAGTCGTGATCGGCGGCCACCTCCATGTTGAAGACCTCGACGTCGGCCTCGATCAGCTTCTTGCTCGCAAGCGGGATCCAGCCCTCGGTCGTGCGCAGCAGCGCGCCGAGCTCGAGGTCCTTCGCCCGCACCCAGCCGCGGTCGGTCAGGAAGCGGTGCATGGCGGTCACGCGCACCTCGCCGTTGAGGAGAAAGTAGTGGTCCTCGCGGCCGCGGAAAGTCTGCAGGATCGGCCGTCGGGTCAGGGTGCCGCTCCCCTCGTCGTAGGCGACGAGCTCCTCGCCGGCGGCCGCGGCGGCGATGCTCTTCGTTCCGCCGGGAAGCAGGATGCGCGTGTCGGGGGTGAAGCAGGCCCCCGGCGCGTCGAAGGAGGACTTCGCGCTCTGGGCGATCGCCTGCTCCAGCCGGGCGCGCTCGGCCTTGAGCTGCGACATCTTCTCGTTCAGCGCGGCCATCTCGGCGTCGATCTCCTTCATCTTTTCGCGGGCCGCGGTGACGTTGTTGTTGTGCATGACGACCATCATGCCGGGGTCGCTGGTCAGCGTTTCGGACATGAAGTCCCCCATGCCGCCCGGCGGCTTCGGCCCGGTTCCCGTCGCTTTGGCGAGCTCGACGAAGGATTCGTTGCGCTGGGCTTCCGCAATCTTGCGATCGCTTTGCAGCTGCTCGATCTTCGCCTCCGCGGCGGTCAGCTCGGCGTTGATTTGCGAAAGGCGCGCCGAGTTCGGGTCCTGCTCGGCCTGGACCTTGGAGGCGAGATTGCCGACCGCGCTGGTGATGGTCTCGAAGCAGGCCGTGACGCTGAAAGCGCAGCCCAAGAGAATCATCCCGAAGAGAAAACGACGCATTCCACCCTCCTGTTTCGTTTGCTGCCGTGTCGTGGGGTGCCAACTTCCCAAAGCTGGGTTCCTGGATGGCCGTGCGTTTTGTCGCCCCTCCCTTCCGGCTCGACGGCCGACGAGCCCCGTGGCGGTGGATTGGCGGCCCTTCGGCGCGGCGGTGCAGCGCGGCGGGGCCGTTCCGGGGGCGGGATCCAAGCAAAATGCATGCCGGGATATCGGCAGATCGCTGGTTGAAATCACGGCCAAAACGGACGGGGGGGGGGACACGGCGGGGAGTAGTTGCCAGGCCGAGCGTCAATGCCTCGACGGCAGGGTCAGGGGCCCCCCGGCGCGGAGAAGAGGTTATCGAACCAGGCGATCGAGGCTTCGTCGGCGATCTGCAGCCGGCGGGCCACGGCCGGGGAAAAGACCTTGAAGCGGGCGTGGGCGCGGGCGCAGAGACCGCCCTCCGCGTCGCGGATTTCGCCCTCGGTCGCGGCGTCGTTTCCCTCGGCCTCGCGCACCCAGGCGCGGGCTTGGAGCTCGGTTCCGACCGCCGCCGGTTTCAGGTATTCGACGGTCAGGGTGCGCGTGAGCGCGATGCGCCGGAGCAGATGGATCGCCGCCCAGCTCATGACCTCGTCGAGGATCGTGCCCAGAACCCCGCCGTGAACGATGCGGCTCCAGCCGCAGAGGTGCTCGGGGACGACCAGCCGGGAGAGAACGCTCTGCCCGTCGCTGAAAAAGCGCATGCGCAGCCCGGCCGGGTTGACCGGGCTGCAGCCGAAGCAGTTGTGGTTCCCGCTGCGGGGAAGCTCGCGAAACTCTTCAGGCAGCGTCATGGCGCTCCTCCCTCGGGGATCGGTCAGAGGCTTTCGTGCACGATCGCCGAGAGCTCCTCCGCGGTGAGTTCGACCGGGTTGCCGCGCATGCTGCTCGCGCGGCGCGCGGCGGCGACGAGCTCGGGCACCTGGGCCGGAGAGGCGCCGTAGGCCGAAAGCCGGGGCAGGCCGAACTCCCGCACGCGCCGGGCGAGCCAGAGGACGGCGTCCTCCGGGGCGGCCTCCGGCCTGCCCGTGAGCATGCGCGCCACCTCCGCGTAGCGCGCGAGCGCCGGCCCTTGCGGGTCCCGGGCGCGCAACGCGGCCACGTTGGCCGCCGTCGCCGCGGGCAGGAGCCGTCCGCAGACCGCGCCGTGGGGCGCGGCCGTCATGCCGCCGAACGGGCCGGCCAGCCCGTGGACGACGCCCAACCCCGCGTTGGCGAGCGCGATCCCGCCGAAGAGGCTCGCGAGGGCCATGGCCTCGCGGGCGCGCCGGTCGGATCCGTCCGCCACCGCGGCCGGCAGGGCCCGGGCGGCGCGGGGGATCCCCTCGCGGCAGAGGGCGTCGGTCAGGGGGGTCGCCCTGCGGCTGACGAAGGCCTCGATCAGCTGCGTGAGGGCGTCCATGCCGGTTGCGGCCGTGACGGCGGGCGGAAGCCCGAGGGTGAGTTCCGGATCGACCACGGCGAGCCGCGGCAGGAGGTATGGGCTGCGCAGGCTCACCTTGGCGCGCCGGTCGGGGACGCGGATCACGGCGTTGCGCGTCGCCTCGGCCCCGCTGCCGGCGGTCGTGGGGACGGCGATCCAGGGCAGGCCGGGGCGCTCGAGGGCCTTGCCCTGGCCCACCCCCTCCAGGAAATCGAGCGTTCGGCCGGGGTTCGTGAACCATCCGGATACCGCCTTGGCGGTGTCGATCACCGCCCCGCCGCCGAGCGCGACCAGCGCCTCGGGCCCCCACGCCCGGGCTTCTTCCAGCGCGCCTTCGACCGTCTCGAGGGTGGGCTCGCCGCGGACCGCGAAGGGTTTCACGGCGCACCCCCGCAACGCGAGCGCTTCCAACAGGAAAGACGCCCGGCCCGGGGTCGCACCGGTCACGACGAAGAGCCGCTTGCCGAGGGCGGCGGCCTCCGGGGCGATGCGCGCGGCCGTCCCGAACCCGAAGAGGATGCGGCCGGCGGTCGCGAATTCGAACTCCATGGAGCGCCCCTCTACCATCGCCGCACACGGCATGCAACCGTCGGCGACCTTGACGCCCGGGGCGAACCCGCCGTCGAGCCCCTGACGGGGAGATCCCCAAGGGGGAAGGAACGCGCGAACCAAGGATCGGAAAGGACAATCGATTCCACGTTCGACGGGAAACGGCATTTCTTTTGCAGAAACTTCCTTCCGGCTTCTCCGATGTGCGTGCATCTTCCTCGACGGGCCCTCGCAAGCGACCGCTCTTGGAGGACGGCGCCGTCCGGGAACAACGGCATCGCGGGAAGCCTCCGGTTCGGCGCTGCGGCGGCCTTTGGCGCAAGGCCGGGGATTCTGCTACACTCGGGCGGCGATTTCCGCCGCCGGAGGTGTCCCGTGAACCGAACGCATCCCCGCAGGAGAATTTTTCCCTCGGCCCACGTGTCGGCCGAGGTGGCCTCCCGCCCGCCCCGCGCCCCCCACTGCCAGTCGCCCTCGTATCGGCTGGCCTTCCAGGATCCCGAGTTTCTCCTGCGCGACGAGCTGCGGCCGGTCCGCTTGCAGCTCGAGTTGCTGAAACCCGAGCTCATCCTCCAGGAACACGGAATCGACGCCGCGGTCGTCGTCTTCGGCAGCGCGCGCATCCCCGAGCCGGCGGAGGCCGAGGCGGCCTTGAAACGGGCCGAGGAAGAGGCCCGGCAGAACCCGGCGGACCGTGCCCGGGAACGGGCGCTCCAGGTCAGCCGGCGCCGGGTCGAGCTCAGCCGCTACTACGAGGAGGCGCGGCGCCTGGGGCGGCTGGTGGCGGACGGCGGCGGGCACCCCCGCCTGGTGGTCATGACCGGGGGCGGCCCCGGGATCATGGAGGCGGCGAACCGCGGGGCCCGGGAGGCGGGCGGGGGAAGCGTCGGCATGAACATCGTCTTGCCCCACGAGCAGCTGCCCAATCCCTACATCCAGCCCGAGCTCAATTTCCAGTTCCACTATTTCGCGATCCGCAAGATGCACCTGCTCATGCGCGCCCGCGCGCTGGCCGTCTTTCCCGGCGGGTTCGGGACACTCGACGAGCTCTTCGAGACCCTCACCCTGATCCAGACGGGCAAGGTGCGGCGCATCCCGGTCCTTCTCTTCGGGCGCGCCTTCTGGAGGCGGCTCGTCGATTTCGATCTCCTGGTCGCCGAGGGCATGATCGCCCCCGACGATCTCGACCTGATGACCTTCGTCGAAACGGCGGAGGAAGCCTGGGAGATCATCCGGCGGGCGACAAACGACGAACGCCGGCCGAACGGCACCGGCAGGTAACCCCGTTCGGTCCCGCGCACGTCTACTATGGAAAACGACCGTCGCGGTCCGACCCGGCCCGTTTCGAGCGCGCCGCGCCGGAACCGGCCGACCCCCGAAGGAGTCCTCGCTCAGGCCATGAACCGTCGTCTCCCCCTGGCCGCGCTGTTCGTCCTGGTTCTGGTCCCGCTCGGCGTTCCGCCCTCCGTCGGGGCGGGCGGTGAGATCTATCGCTGGGTCGACGCCGACGGCGTGATGCACTTCAGCAACCAGCCCCCGCCCGCCGGGGTGCGGGTCCTCGATCGGGTCGCGGAAACCCCGCACGACCCGGTGGCGGATCGCGAACGGCGGGAGGCGGAGCGCGAGGCGCTGCGCGAGTTCGAACGCCGGGAGCTCGAAGAGCGGAAGGCGCGGGCCGAGGAGCGGGAACGGCAGGCGCGTCGCCGCCTCGAGGAGGCCGAGCGCCGTCTCGAGGAGGCGCGGCGTCTCGAGGAACAGACCCGGCGGCCGCCGGAGGATTGCGACCGGGAGTGGTTCCTCCGTTACGGGACCTGCGAAGGGTTCGTCTACGCCGTTCCCGGCCGGCGGGTCATCATCCACGGGCGGACCCCGCGTCCCGACGAATGCCGCGACTGGTACCGCGAGAACAACAGCATCTACTGCCGCGATCCCCAGAAGCCGCCGCCGGGGCTCCCCGAAAAACCCCCGCGCAAGAGCCCGACGGACGACACCCGCAAGCCGCCGCCCAAGGCTCCGCGCGCGACACGGCCGCCTGCCGCGGAAGACCCCGCCGCCCCCCGGCGTTGAACCGGGTCAGCCCCGGACGCTACCGGCGCCGCGCAAGCGTCAGGCCGTCTTTTTCCGGCGCATGGCCGGGGAGGAAGGCCAGCAGCGAGACCGCCTTCCAGGCCGGATCCCCGTGCAGGGCGCGCTGGAAGGGCACGGCATCGGGAAAGGCGGTGTTGTCGGCGACGAGCAGCCCCCCGGGCGGCACCAGGCGGCGGCACGCCGCCAGGGCGGCGGCGTAGTCCGCCTTCTCGATGTCGAAAAAGACGAAATCGAAAGGACCCTCTTGGCCGGCCAGCCAGGCGAGGGCCTCGGCGCAAACGACCTCCACGCGCTCGGCGAGCCCGGCCCGGGCGAGGTTTCCCCGGGCGCGGGCGGCCAGGAGCGGGTCCCGCTCGACCGTGGTCACGCGGCCGCGGCCGCCGCGGGCGAGATGCAGGGTGGCGTAGCCCGTGGCCGTCCCCAGCTCGAGAAGGCGTTCCGCCCCGGCCGCCAGGATCTCGAGCAGCCGCCCCACGACCGGCCCCACGATCGGAATGCCCTCGCGGGCGGCTTCGGCTTCGAGCTCCTGGAGCAGGGGGTCGCTCTGGGGGGTGAGACGGCGGAAATGCTCCTCGGCGTCGGCGATGATCGGCGGCATGGGGCCTCCTCCCGGGGTCGTGTGGACTGTTGCGGGGCTTTCCCCTAATCGAAGAGCGGGGGCTGTTTCTTGGGGGTCTCCTCCAGCCGCGCCCAGTACGCCGCGACCGAGCGCCTAAGGCGTTCGACCCGCTCGCCGTGTTCCAGCTTCCAGCGGTAAAGCTCGGCCTGGAGCGTTCTGCCTTCCTCGGCGAGCGCCGCATGCAGCTGGACCTTCGCCGGTTCCCAGAGAAGGTGGGCCTCCTCGAGGGGCAACCCGATGCGCGTGAAGCGGTCGCGGCAGTAGTGGCGCCACCACGGGGAGGGGGTCTCGGCATGGAGCCGGAGCCCCTCGAAGAGGGCGTAACACCACTCGAGCTGCGCCGGGGGGATCTTCAGGTCGCGGGCCACGTCCCGGAGGGCCTGCTGGCCGGCCGCCGTGTGCCGGTCGAACACGGTCCAGAAGGGGAAGGGCTCCTCCGGCGGCGGGGCGGGCTCGGGCGGGGGGG